>Ga0194131_10001438_pt1 | contig 40736 bp, 31 predicted proteins | sample TA2KigO120mmetaG_FD_148631 | JGI IMG/M metagenome (GOLD analysis project Ga0194131, IMG submission 148631) | Freshwater microbial communities from Lake Tanganyika, Tanzania - TA2015053 Kigoma Offshore 120m | ecosystem: Environmental > Aquatic > Freshwater > Lake | place: Tanzania: Lake...
GTATACAGGAACAGGCTCTTCTAGTCCAATAAATGTAGATGGATTACAATCAAATACTGCATATACTTATACTGTTACAGCTACAAATAATTATGGCACAAGTTCTGCATCATCTGCGTCTAGCGCAGTTACTGCAACTACTGTGCCACAAGCGCCTACTATAGGAACTGCTACGGGTGGAAATGCTCAAGCATCAGTTACATTTACAGCAGGAGCAACAGGTGGCTCTGCAATTACTGGATACACTGTAACATCTTCTCCAGGAAACATTACAGCATCTGGCGCATCGTCGCCAATAACTGTAACAGGTCTGACAAATGGCACTGCTTATACATTTTCTATTGCGGCTACTAATTCAGCTGGACAAGGTGGATTTTCACAAGCCTCTAACTCTGTAACACCTAATCCGCTTCCTACTGTTACGGGCGGCACTCTTACAAATGATGGTACTTATTATTACCGCACATTTACAAGTAGCGGAACTCTTGGTGTTGCTAACGCAACTTTAACTGCTGATGTTTTGGTTATTGCTGGCGGCGGTGCTGGTGCTGGTTCTAGCCGATCAGGTGTAGATAATTACAAAGGTAGCGGCGGCGGTGCTGGTGGTGTTGTTTATGCGGCTTCAACAAACATCTCACCTTCTTCAGTTACAGTAACTATTGGCGCTGGCGCAACACGCCCTGCTGTACCAGGAGGCATACCGTCAAATGGAAGCGATAGTAGTTTCACTGGCGTAACAACCGCTGTTGGTGGAGGCGGTGGTAATTATGGTTATGCAGGAAGTAATGGTGGTTCAGGCGGCGGTGGTGGAGCGGCTTATTACAATCCTGGTTGGTTTCAATCCGCTGGCGGTTCAGCAACATCAGGACAGGGTTATGCGGGTGGCAATGGTTTTGGTACAACTACTACAAACCCTGCCGCTGGCGGTGGCGGCGGTGCTGGTGGAGTAGGTGCTAATGGAGCTTCTTTTGCTGGCGGTGCTGGTGGTAATGGAACAAATGCTTATTCATCTTGGGCAACTGCAACATCTACTGGTGAAAATGGTTATTATGCAAGCGGCGGAAGCGGCGGAGGCTCTAGCAATGTGGTTTCTCCTGATGGTGGGGGTGGAAATGCAGGAGCCGATACCAATGGGTCTAACGCGCTTGCAAATACTGGTGGCGGTGGCGGTGGTAGCGGAACTACAATCAGTGGAACTTCTTGGTTAGGTGGCAATGGCGGTTCAGGACTTGTGATTATTCGCTATTTAATGAGCGCAGTTTAATTTAAGATAGTATTACCTTCTAAGGAGAAAACACATGGCACACTTTGCACAACTAGATGAGAACAACAAGGTACTTCAGGTAATTGTTGTTGCTAATGAAGAACTTATGGAAAATGGCGCTGAGTCAGAACAGTTTACAGCAAATGGAAATTTTACCCTTTAATTTTTAAACCTATGCTATACTAAGAGAGCTTTGTAAAATTCAAAGCTCTCATATTATTTTTTGAAAGGTTTATATAAAATGTCAGATGTTTTTTCATTTCGTCTTTTGGAAGAGTTTGTAAATAAATATAAAAATATTGAGCCTCCTTTTGGCTTTACCGACGCAGGTAGCAATTCCCTTGGGGAGATCACCTTTATCAGGACTTATTCTCGTGTAAAAGAGGACGGTACAAAAGAACGCTGGCATGAAGTATGTAAGCGTGTAATTGAAGGAATGTACTCAGTACAAAAAAATCATGCTAAGGAAAATAGGCTACCTTGGAATGATAATAAAGCACAAAAATCTGCACAAGAAGCCTATGATCGTATGTTTAATCTTAAATGGACCCCACCAGGGCGTGGACTATGGGCATTTGGTACCCCTATGACGATGGAGAGACGCAATTCAGCAGCCTTGCAGAACTGCGCCATGGTTTCTACAAGGGACATTGATAGAAACGATCCTGGAGCCCTTTTTGGCTGGGTTATGGATGCTTTAATGCTGGGGGTAGGAGTAGGATTTGATACTCTTGGACAAGAGAAGAATCTTGATATATACCCAAACGCAAAAGAAGAAGTAGTATATGAAATTCCAGATACTCGTGAAGGTTGGGTAGAATCTGTAAGACTTCTTTTGAATTCTTATTTAAAACCAGGACAAGCAAAAATAGTATTTGATTATTCTAAAATTAGACCATTGGGTTCACCTATTAAAGGTTTTGGTGGTACGGCTTCAGGTCCAGAACCATTGATTAAATTACATAATACTCTTCGTGTTGTTATCGGCGGTAGAATGGGAGAAACACTTGACTCTCGTGCAATTGTAGATATAGTTAATCTTATTGGTACATGTGTAGTTGCTGGAAATGTTCGTCGTTCTGCAACTCTTGCTCTTGGATTGCCTGAAGATAATAACTTTATTAATCTTAAAAATTCAGAGGTATTTCCAGATCGTAATTCATTTGATCCAGAAAATCCAGGGTGGGCGTGGATGAGCAATAACTCTATATCTGCATCTATAGGAACAAAATATGAGGACTATGTAGATTTAATTTCTAATAATGGAGAACCAGGATTTATTTGGCTTGATGTTTCTCGTAATTTTGGTCGTCTTGCAGATCCTGCAGATGGAAAAGATTATCGTGTCATGGGCTTTAATCCATGCGCTGAGCAGCCACTAGAGTCATATGAATTATGTACTCTTGTAGAGGTTCATTTAAATCGTCACGAATCTAAAGAAGATTTCTTGCGTACATTAAAGTTTGCATATCTTTATGGAAAAACAGTTACTCTTGTTCCTACACATTGGCAAATTACAAATGGTATTATGCAACGCAATCGCCGTATCGGAACTTCCCTAACTGGTATTGCTTCTTTTGCAGATCAAAACGGTCTTCCTGTAGTTCGTGAATGGATGGATGAAGGATATAAAACAATTCGTAAATATGATCATACATATTCAGAGTGGCTATGTGTTCGTGAATCAATTCGTGTAACAACTGTAAAGCCATCAGGGTCTGTGTCATTATTATCAGGTGCAACTCCAGGCGTTCACTGGGGTCCAGGAGGAAACTTCTTCCTTCGTGCAATTCGTTTTGGAAACACAGATCCAATGATTCATTTGTTCAAAGCAGCGGGGTATAAAATGGAAGCTGATCTAGTATCTGCTAATACAACAGTTGTATATTTCCCAGTTCATTCTGGACATCCTCGTTCTGAGAAAGATGTCTCTTTATTTGAAAAGATTGGTCTTGCTGCTACAACTCAAAAATATTGGTCAGATAATGGTGTTTCTGTTACCCTTTCATTTGATAAGGATAGCGAGACTAAGCACATAGCACCAGCCCTTCATATGTATGAGGGTCAGTTGAAGGCGGTATCATTTTTGCCAATGGGAAATATGACATATCCACAACAACCATATACACAAATAACAAAAGATGAATATAACTCATATATTGGTCAGATCAAGAAGATTGACTGGTCTGCTATTTATGATGGAGTAGATAATCTTGAGGCTATTGGCGAGAGTTACTGTACAACGGACAGCTGTGAGCTAAAAATTGTATAATTTGGTATAATTAAGTACTGAATTACTACAATCTGGTATACTTATGGTTATGAGCAACAATATAAATCCTTTTATCAACCCTCAAACTGGCGAGCCCATTGTCAAAAATGTCCGCCGTCAGGTTATTGAAAAAAAATATAATTGGGGGCTATATGTTTATAAAAAGTCAAATGGTAAATGGTTTACAGATGGAGAAGGTAATATTTTAAACATACCTGCAGTTCGTGGGGATCTTACAAAGATTTCAGAACTAAAACAAGCAGCAAAATATTATGGCGATGAAGGCGACGGAGAAGCCGTATTCGTTCCAGGTCTTACAAGAGTTTCAGATGAAGAGCATTCTGAGCAAATGGATAGATTTAAGGATGGACTTCTTCCATCAATGAATGATTTAGGTGCTATTCATGCTGCACAGCAAACATTAAAAACCTATGGAAAGGATGCCTACGAAAATGGCTGATTTTGATTATATACAAGCAAGTTTAAATACACAACCAGAAAAAGATAATGCGTTTTTATCGCATGATCCATTTAATAAATCATGGGATGATTTAAAGAATTTTTCTGGCATAGACAATAATTTTAAACGTAGAGCAGCACGGAATTTAAATAAAGCGGTAGCGACAGAAAATCCTGCATATCTTGATGCAGCTAATGCAACCCCATACGGACAAAACTCAGGATCAAAGGCTATTAATCCTGGAACGGTATATAGAAATGGTTATGGATTATTTGATGTAATTACACCACCATACAACATGTATGAGCTAGCAAATTTCTATGATACAAACTTTGCTAATCATGCTGCTATTGATGCAAAGGTAGAAAATGTTGTTGGTCTTGGATACCGTTTTGATATTACAGATCGTACAATGCTTAGTTTTGAACTTACAGAAGATCAAGGAAAAGTTGATCGTGCAAGAAATAGAATTGAAAGAGCAAAGATTGAACTACGTGATTGGGTGGAATCACTCAATGATGATGATTCATTTACAACCATTATGGAAAAGGTTTATACAGACCTACAAGCCACTGGAAATGGCTTCATTGAGGTAGGACGTACAGTATCTGGAGAAATAGGCTATATCGGTCATATACCAGCTACAACAGTGCGTGTACGCCGTTTGCGTGATGGATATCTACAAATTATTGGACAGAAACTTGTTTACTTTAGAAACTTTGGCGGTAAAAATCCAAATCCAGTAACAGATGATCCACGTCCAAATGAGATTATTCATCTTAAGCAATACTCTCCACTAAATACATTTTATGGTATTCCAGATATTCTTGCTGCCATGCCATCTCTAATTGGAGACCAACTTGCCTCACAATATAACATTGATTATTTTGAAAATAAGGCGGTACCAAGATATGTAATTACAGTAAAAGGTGCTAAGTTATCTGCTGATGCAGAAGACAAGATGTTTAGATTTTTACAGACAGGACTAAAGTCTCAATCTCACAGAACACTTTACATCCCACTTCCTGGAGATACAGAAAATAATAAGGTTGAATTTAAAATGGAGCCAATTGAAAACGGTATTCAAGAAGGCTCATTTAAGGAGTATCGTAAACAAAATCGTGATGATATTTTGATTGCTCATCAAGTCCCTATTTCTAAGTTAGGTGGAGCAGACTCTGCTGCTATCGCTGCTGCTTTGGCACAGGACCGTACATTTAAAGAACAGGTTTCTCGTCCAGCACAAAGATATCTTGAGAAGATCGTAAATAAGATTATTAAAGAAAAGACTGATATTTTAGAACTTAGGTTTAATGAGCTGACACTTACAGACGAAATAGCACAGTCTCAGATTTTGGAACGCTATGTTAAAACTCAGGTTATGACTCCGAATGAAGCACGTGAGAAGCTTGATCTTCCACAGCGCTCAGATGGAGATGCCCCATTTGTCATGTCCCCAAGACAAGCCACAGATGCTAGGGCAAACTTGGCGGGTAACAGAGAAAGAGATGCCGAAAGAACAAATAATAACTCAGACTCTTTATCCACAATTTCTGGTCGTAATCCACAAGGAGAGGGTCGTTCTACACAGTAATATCCACAGGGTATTATAAAGGAATGATATAATTATTCTGCCATGAATATAAATAAAGCACAATGGACTACTGATGGCGACAATGTTCGCTTTTCTATGCCTATCGGCAAGATCGATCAGGAGCGCAGAATCGTATCTGGTTTTGCCACTCTTGACAACATTGACAAGCAGAGCGATATCGTTACTACTGAAGCAAGTATAACCGCTTTTAAGAAGTTCCGTGGAAACCTGCGTGAAATGCATCAGCCAACTGCTGTTGGTAAGGTAGTTTCATTTAAAGAAGATCGTTATTTTGATCCAAGCACAAAAAAGTTTTATAGCGGAGTATATGTTTCTGCATATATTTCAAAAGGCGCACAAGATACATGGGAAAAAGTTTTAGATGGTACATTAACTGGTTTTTCAATTGGCGGGAATATAAAGAAGTTTGATGATTCCTATAATGAAGAATTAGAAAAAGCGGTACGAGTAATTAAAGAATATGATCTTCATGAACTGTCTTTGGTAGATAATCCAGCAAATCAATTTGCAAATGTAATTTCAATTGAAAAAGGACAACTTGGTGGATTTTTAGCAAAGGCAGAAATTGAGAATGTTTTTTGGGATGAAGATAATGATATTGTTTTAATATCATCTTCAGAAACTGAATCAAGCCCACATTCTGGAAAACCTATGCAAAACATTGGCTTTGTAGAAAAATCTGATTCAGATAATACAGATAAAATAAAGTTCTTAGTTGATAGTGCAAAAGGCATTAGGACAATTAAGATTACAAAGGAGGAAAATCCTATGACAGAAGAAACAAATACTGCTGAAGAGACTTTAGTAAAGTCTGAAGATGCAGTTGTTGAAAATGTTGAGGTTGCTCCAGAGGCTACAGAAGTTGTAGCAGAGGCAGAAGCAATTACTGAAGCGGCTGTTGCAGAACCAGCAATCGCTAAGTCTGAAGAAGTTGCTCCTTCTGCAGAAGAAACCGTAGAGAAGACTGAAGATGCAGTTGAAAGCACAGCAGCAGAAATTGCTAAAGGTGTAGCTGATATTAAAGATTCTCTAACTAATGCCTTGAGCAGTCTAGCAGAAACAGTTAAGTCACTTCAGGCTAACGTTGATGCAATAACAAAGTCCCTTGAAACAGTTACAGGTGAAGTAAAGTCTGTAGCAAATGAGGTAAGCCAAGTAAAGGGTTCTTTTAATGAGTTTGGAAAGCGAGTAGATGCCGTAGAGCAAGATACTGCTTTCCGCAAATCTGGCGATCTAGGCGAGATCGTGCAGGAGCTTCCAGAAATGAAAGCTCAAAAATCCCTATGGGGCGGACGTTTCCTCAAAACAGCCGACCTATTTAATTAAGGTATATTCACTAGGAGGTGAACAATATGTCGGAACAAGAAATCGTAAAGAATTACCCAGGAACTACTGAGGCACACAATCACGACGGACAGGGTGCATTTGCATCAGGTGGCGTTGGAAGTGCAACAACAACAGGTCCTTCAGGTAATCTTTCTCCAGCGGCTTCACTCGGTAACGTTGCTACAGCAAACTTTGGTGTAACAAGCGGACCAAATGCAGTAAGCCCAACTGGTACACCTGGTGGTATTTTAGCACCAGAACAGGCTCGCCGCTTCATCGACTATGTGTGGGATGCAACAGTTCTCGCCAAAGATGGTCGTAGAGTTACAATGCGAGCAAACACTATGGAGATCGAAAAGGTCAACGTAGGTGAGCGTGTAATCCGTGCAGCAGCTCAAGCTGATAACACTTACACAAATGCTGGCGCAACATTTACCAAGGTAGAACTAACAACCAAAAAGATTCGTCTTGATTGGGAAGTTTCTACTGAGTCTTTAGAAGACAATATTGAAGGAGGTGCTCTTGAAGATCATCTCGTTCGTCTTATGACAAACGCATTTGCTAATGATATCGAAGATCTCGCTATCAATGGTGATGCTTCAACAGGCAATTTCCTTTCAATTATGCAAGGTTTCGTTAAGAGGGTTACAACTGGCACCGCTGCTCACGAATCAGTCGTGACTGTTTCTGATAACGCTTGGACTCCAGCAGTAATGCAGGATATTATCCTTGCAATGCCACGTAAGTATCGTGCAATTAAGAGCAATCTTAAGTTCTATGCAGGTACAGATGCATTCCAGGGTATCGTTACAAACAACGGTACACTTGCTGACGCAGTAGCAGAAGCAATTGCTGGAATGACTCCAGGCAGCACACAGGCTAACCGTCAAAACTATCTTGATGGTGTTGGTCAAACACTTGGTGGAGCACGTACAACACGTGTTCTCGGTGTTGACGTTATGGAAGTACCTTACTACCCAGCAGGTTATGTCGACTTGACATTCCCTTCAAACCGTGTTTGGGGCTTCCAGCGTGATATCACGGTAAACCGTGAGTACAAGCCAAAGAAGGATACAATTGAGTACACAGTATTCGTCCGCTTTGGTCTACAATGGGAAGAGCTTGATGCAGTTGCTTATGCAGATGCAGCAGCTGATGAGTAATAACTAAATAGCAGTACCGAAAAGGAGGGTAGCGTAAAAACTACCCTCCTTATTCACATTCTGATATAATAGCAGTGGAGGAATAATAATGTCAGCAGAATTAGTAGAAGATTTAAAAAAGAAAACAGTGCCACAATTAAAAGCATACGCAAAGAAAAATAACATAGATTTGTTTGGAGTAAGCACAAAGGTAGAAATATTAGAAGTAATTTTTTCCTTTATTCCAAGACCAGAACAAGCAATGAAGAAAAAAGATCAGCCAGCAGAGAGAGTTGCTCTTTATTCAGAAAAAAATCTTCACTGGAATGGCGTGGGGGACCTTGAAAGAGGCTATAACATAGTATCTAAGGAGGATTCCGAAAAGTGGTTGTTTCGTAAAGATGTACGCATAGCGACGCCTGACGAAGTAGCAAAATTTTACGGTAAAAATAAGAAATGAATATACTGAGACTTCCACCATATCCATTATCGATATCTTATAATGTTGAGTCTGCTTCAACTGACTATTTATTAGTAATTAGAGATTCTGATAGAGATATATCTCGTGTTGATGAGGTAGTAACCTCCACATCTGGATCAGTTCTTACATTTGAATTACCAGAATATTTTTCAAAATATGATGGGTTTTATCATCTAGAAATTTACGAATACCCAGAAAGTGAAATGGGTGACTTGGTAATTGAAGATAATTTAAACATTGAAAGACCTTATGTTAATCCAAACACCCTTGGAACTACGGCAAGCGAAATTAAAGAATATAAAGAATATGAGTTACTTGCTAGGGCAATTATAGATTCTCAAGTTCCTGGCGGATTTTATTATAAAACAAGTTATGTAGAAACAGTCGGACAAGGAACAGACTATCTTCCTTTATGGGTTCGTCCTTATAAAATATTAAAAGTATACGAAAATGCAGAATTAGTTTATGATGTTGATGATGAAGATGGTCCAGCACTGGGCAGTTGGAATTATTTAATTACAAAAGACAAAACTGCAATTACAAAAGATCCAGTTGCAGCAGTAGATTCTATGAATAGATCAGAACGCAAGCCGCCAAGAATGGCTTTAGCAGCATCTGATTCTATATTTATGTTTGATACACAAGATAGCGGAAATACGCTAACCGTTCAGCCTGGAGTTGTTTTTGGCGAGGGTATGGATTATATATTTCTACTTGAAACAGGATATAGAGTAGTGCCAATTGATATTAAAGATGCTATAACAATGTTAATTAATGATATTAAGTGTGGAAAGCTTGACTACTATAAGAGATATGTATCAAATTATTCTACAGATCAATACCGCCTTCAATTTGATAAGGGATTGTTTGAGGGAACAGGAAATCTTTTGGTTGATAAAATTCTAGATAGGTATATAACCAATATTGGCAAACCAGGAGTATTATAATGGTAGACTCTTGCTTAGAAACAGATTTTTTATATCCGCTTAAAGCTGATGTATTTTATCCCATTGTTGAGCAAGGAGCTTATGGAAATGTTCAAAAGAAATGGGTTTTGGATAGAGTTATAACCTGCAGTTTTGCTCCAGTCGGTACTTCTGGACAGGAAGAGGTTAAGCCAAATCCAAAAATTAATCTTGATGTAAATTTGCTGGGTAGAACAAAAAATGATGTAAGAATTGGATCAAGCTATTCTAGAGAATCTATAACCAATGTAGTGATTACAAACATAAGAACACATTCAGAAACACCCGTATATTTAGAGACTGCTGGACCTCGTTCTGGCCGATCTACTATTTTTGAAATAGCATCCAACGAACCAATTGTTGGTCCATTTGGAGAGGTAGAGTATTATAAACTTGTTGTTCGTAGATCAGAGAATCAGGCATCAGACCTATGATATCCGTTAAATTAAATCAATCTAAATTTATTAGTGATATGAATAATGTTGTTCAGTATTCTCTTGGATTTTTAGACGGCATTAAAAAGGGCAAAAGAGTATTTTTAGGAAATCTGGGCGAAGGAGCAAAGAAGATACTAGAGGCATTTATAGATGCAAATGCAAGATCTAATCCTCAAATGCTTCACCACGTTTATGAGTGGTCAAGAGTGGGTAGTCCAGATGCAAGATTATTTGATATTAATTATACCGTTAGTAATCTTGGGCTATCGTTCTCTTCTTCTTTTAGACAATCTAATAGTATAAAGCAAGGTTCGTCTGTTCCATTTTATAATAAGGCAAAAATTATGGAAGAAGGAATTCCAGTAGTTATTACTCCAAAAAGATCTACTGTTTTAGCATTTGAGCAAAATGGAGAAACTGTATTTACAAAATCTCCAGTAGAGGTTTTAAATCCAGGTGGCGCACAAGTACAAGGCTCATTTGAAAGAACAGTTGATTTATTTTTTAGCAGGTATTTTACACAGGCATTTTTAAGAACAAGTGGAGTGGCAGAGTATTTTAAGAATCCAGTATTATATAAAAGAAATTTACAAAAAGGAAAATCTGGCGGTAGACAAGTTGGAATATCAACAGGTTATTCATGGATTACTAATGTAGGAGCAAGAACAAATGGCTAACGATACACCACTCAATACTCCAGTTTTATGGATAAACAAATATTTACAATCTAAGCTTGCTGATTTTGGATTTGATAGTGTTCCATTTTTTCCAACTGCTCCATCTACAATAGATAACCTAACACAGTCATTTGTAGAAAATAATGGGGTAATGGCAACATATGACCGTATGTTTAAAATGAACAGAAAATCTTTTCCACATATAAAGTGCGAACAACTATTATATTATTTTTATGCTACTCAAGAAAACTCTATTACAAATATGATTCAGGTTACAGAGATTATATATAGACTGTTAGACCGTTTTGATGAATCAGCAGAAGAAATAAATAGCTGGTGCTCAAATCGCAGGGTAGATCTAGACGACGCTGGATTGGTCGATAATGTTTTCTATTTCCATAATTTCAGGGTATACCAGTTAGAGGAAACCAGAGATATTATAGATTTTGGAACAGCCAGAACGTATGCTGGAAATAAGATTATTATAGATTTTGATTATCATCAGATGCCTGAGTTGACCTCAAATCTATGGTCTCCAGAGCCAAAGCTCACTGGTGACGATAAAATCACCGTATAAAAATCTGTTATACTTATATCTGAGGAAACCCGCCCAAAACTTAATAAATACTTATTGAAAGTAGAGGTGAAAAATGGCATATGAACGTGGTACGTCCAACAATATTATCGTTGGTGCTGCTGCTCTTTTCCTAGCAGATACAACCCTAACTCCAGCAACACTGGAGGCATTTGACGCTACAGAATCATTCAAGGAAACTCTTTCTGGCGCTGAAGATTATACAAATGTAGGTTATACCATGAATGGTCTTGAACTACAATTCCAACCTGATTTCGGTGAGGTTGCAGTTGATCAGGTTCTTGACGTTGCTAAGCTATACAAGCAAGGTATGCAGGTAAATCTCGCAACAGCGTTTGCTGAGGCTACACTTGAAAATCTTCTTTTGGCTCTTGCTTTCAGCGGTTCTGATTTGACAGGAACAAAGTCAACATCTGCTGGACGGGTTCTTAACCTTTCCGCAGGTAACATTGGCGAATGTCCAGTTGAACGTGGTATCGTTGCAGTAGGACCAGGAACTGGTGACTGCGTAAACTCTGACTCTGTTGAGCGTGTTTATACAGCATATCGTGCTCTATCTATTGAAAATGTAACAGTCTCGGCAAAGCGTGACGAAGCTTCAATGTTTGAAGTTTCATTCCGTCTTCTACCAGAAGATTCTTCGGGATCTTATGGTAAGATCGTAGATCGTACAATTACTGGAGCTTAATAATTTAAAATTATTTAGCACTAAAGAGGCCCACCCTTCGGGGTGGGCTTTCTTATATGATAAAATAGTATTCGGGGTATTATGGCTACTAAAGTATATTCAACTAAAAATATTTATTTGTTTGATGGCACAGAGATAGAAATATCGCCATTAAAAATAAAGTATCTGCGTGAATTTATGGATACTTTTGCATTGATTAATAAAACTGAGAATGATGACGATTCTATATTGTTATTGCTTGAATGTGTAAGAATTGCAATGAAGCAGTACCGCCCAGAATTATCAACATCTACATCCGATATAGAAAACGCAATTGATATGCCCACAATACATGAAATATTAGAAATCGCAGGCGGTATAAAAATAACAGAAGAGTCTGAAGAAACAGTTAAGCAGCAAGTAGAAAATAATAAGTCCAAAAATTCTTGGGAAGATATAGATTTAGTAAAGCTAGAATCAGAGGTATTTACGCTGGGTATTTGGAAAAACTATGATGATCTAGAATCTCATATATCTATGCCAGAACTAATGGCTATTATATCTGGAAGAAGAGAATTGGATTATGAAGAAAAGAAGTTTTTAGCAGCAATACAGGGTGTAGATATAGATAAAAATCAAGATCGTGGACAAAAAGAATGGGAAGATTTAAAGGCAAGGGTATTTAGCAAGGGACAAACAACTGATAGTAAGGACATACTTGCTTTACAAGGACAAAATGCAGTAAAAGCAGGATTTGGTATTGGAATGGGTTTAGATTATGAGGATTTAAGATAGCCCCCCTATGATATAATTTATACTAGCCTATATGGGAGGAAAATAATGGCAACAACTATACATGAGGAAAAGACTCTTACTCTAATTGATGGAACAGAGATTAAGGTTCGTCCTCTAAAAATATCACTTCTTCGTCCGTTTTTGAAGAAGTTTGAAGGTGTTGCGGCAGTGGCTGAAGATAACGAAAAGTCTATGACTCTTCTTGTGGAGTGTGCTCAAATTGCAATGAAGCAATACAATCCTGAAATTGCAGAAGATCTAGAAAAACTTGAAGAGCTATTGGATCTTCCAACAGTTTACAAGATCGTTGAAGCAGCATCGGGTGTTACGCTTGGCGGTATGCCAGATGTAATTTCTCCTGCCGAGTAATACAATTTAAGATGAGGTGAAGTAATTGGCTGATGTAAATGCCGAGATTAACGTAAATATAGATACGTCTGGTGCATTAGCACAGCTTAAAGCTCTACAAAGAGAAATATCTAGATTTCACACCTCAGTTGCAAAAAGCAGCGATGCAGCTGCATTAGCACAACGTGATCTGCAGAAGAACTTTATTAATGGTGTAAGCGCTATTAGAGGTTTTTCTGCAGAGTTACGAACAGTAAAAACAACTGCTGAAAATTTTACAGATTCTTTAGAACGTAATAAATTTTCTATGCGGGAATACTTCAGATATTCCATGGCATCCACCAAAACATTTGGTAGGATGTTTTCTTCTGAATTAGATACAGTAAATAAGGTAGCCGTAGAAAATGTAAAGAGGCTACAGACACAATATATCAAGATGGGCCGTGACGCAACTGGCGCTATGAAGGCAATTGCAGTTATGCCAACTAAACTTGATATGACTAATCTAACCACACAAACGCAGTTGGCTGCACAAAGACAAGCTATATTTAATCAGCTTGTTAAACAAGGATCAACTAATCTTTTAAATTTTGGTAAGAATACACAATGGGCTGGTCGTCAGCTTATGGTTGGTTTTACAATTCCACTAATGGGGCTTGGCGCAGTTGCAACAAAAACATTTATGCAAATGGAAACAGCAGCAATTAAATTTAAGAAGGTATATGGAGATTTATTTACTGCACCAGAAGAAACACAGTTTGCACTTGAATCTATACAGATGCTTGGTCAAGAATTTACTAAGTATGGAATTGCTGTAGCAGATACCGTTGGATTAGCAGCAGAAGCAGCAGCAGCTGGTTTTTCTGGAGCAGACTTACAAGCACAAGTAACACAAGCAACAAGACTTCAAGTTCTAGGACAAGTTGAACAACAGAGAGCGCTTGAAACAACTATCTCATTGCAAAATGCTTTTAGAATTGCTTCTACTGAACTAGCAGATGCTATTAACTTTTTAAACGCAGTTGAAAACCAAACTGTTGTTTCTCTTGATGATATTACAACAGCTATTCCAAAAGCCGCACCAATTGTTCGTGAGCTTGGTGGAGATGTAAAAGATTTAGCGTTCTTTATGGCAGCCATGAAAGAGGGCGGTATAAATGCAGCAGAAGGTGCAAACGCTCTAAAGTCTGGTCTTGCATCACTTATTAATCCAACAGATAAAGCAAAAGGAATGCTCAGTGCTATGGGCATTGATATTGATAGAATTGTAGAAAGCAATGTTGGAAATCTTAAAGCAACAGTTATTGAATTTGCTAAAGCATTAGACGGACTTTCTAATCTTCAGAGACAGAGAGCAATTGAACAGTTATTTGGTAAGTTCCAACAGGCACGTTTGTCTGCATTGTTTGACAACGTAATTCGTGATGGAAATCAGGCATCTCGTGTCCTTGATCTTGCCTCAGCGTCTATGGAAGAGCTAGCCTCCCTTGCTGAAAAAGAATTAGGATTAACTGCAGATAGTGCAATGAACAAATTCCGTTCTTCTGTTGAGCAATTAAAGTTATCGCTGGCTCCAGTTGGAGAAGTATTTTTACAAATTGTAACTCCTTTACTAGATAAATTAAATGGTCTTTTACAGTGGTTTAATAGTTTGCCAGACTCTACAAAAAAAGCAATAGCAAAAGTTACATTATATTTGGGTGGACTAGCACCAGTTCTTCTTATGACAATAGGTCTGCTTGCAAACTTTGTTGCCAATGGCATTAAGGGGCTAAATCTTCTTAGAAATGGATTTTTAAGATTAACAGGTCAGTCAAAGATCTTAGGAGAACAAACGCAGTATTTGACTGTAGAACAACAAAATGCAGTAGCCGCAGCAGCATCTCTTGAACAATCACACATGAGATTACAGCAGGCATTTACTGGAGAAGCTGTTGCAGTAAGACAACTTATAGCAGAATATCAAAGAATGATTGCTGCACAAAATACTTCTGCTACAAGATTCCCAGGAATGATGGCTCCAGGATTTAAAGCAAAGGGATATGCAAATGGAATTATGAGTGTCCCTGGACCAAAAGGAGCTGGCGACATAGTTCCTGCTATGGTATCTCCAGGCGAAGCAATTATTTCTACAGCAATGAATAAGAAATATGCTCCATTAGTACAGGGAATTATTGCAGATAATATTCCAGGATATCAAAATAGTAGGTTTGGAAGAGTTTCAATGACTGGTGGTCAGTCTGTTGTTTATAGCGGTCTTGGTCTTCCAGCTCCAGGAAACACAAGCTCAAGTAGATTGGGTATGTCTTCGTCATTTTTTGCAGGAACACCAGGCACTGCTGCTGCAGACGATGGATTTATTTTATCTTTGCTATCTGCACTAGCTGGAGGATCATTTACTTTAGGCCAAGGTGCAGGGGTAGAAACAAGAAGAAGCATGACAGATGTTGTTAGACAAGAATATGCTAATGAATTATCTGGATATGCTGAAGAAATAGCAAGCACTTTAAGAACATCGGCAAAAAATCTTGGTGGTGTAGAAAATAGTACAGTAACAATGAATAGAATTCTTGATAATTCTAGAGATGATTTGGATAATATTTTTGGAAGAATGAGAAATGCTAGTAGCAAGGCTGCTTTTGCTGCAGAGGCAATGGAAAAACATGGAATGTTCCCAACAGTTGCTGAAATGGGAGGAACATATGGTGAAATCAGAGCACCATCTATTAAAGAAGGTGACCATGCATCAGAAACCTCATTTAGAAGATTAAAAAACTCACCTTTCCAAGGCAGAGTACAAGGTATGTTTGGATTTTTAACTAAAGATAAACCAGATTTAGCAAATCTTAAAACTTCATATGCACATCTTAATGATGCGAGAATGCTTGGTCCAGTAATGCCAATGAGTGGTGGAGCAGTAGCACCAGGCGCAGTTACCCCAGAAGAAAGATCTAGAATGATTGCTGCTATACAGGCTAAGAGTGGTTTAGCAGCAGGCACATATAGCTCAACAGAAATAAGATCGGCAGTAGCATTAAGAGCACAAAAAGATGCTAAAACATATCAAGAAGCAATAGAAAAAAGTACCACAGATATTTATGAGCAGTCAAGAGATAGAAGAAGCCCACATCCACTAGCCGCTAAAGACGGTGCTAGTGATGGAAGGGCATATCAACAGGCCAGAATTAAAGCAATGAACGTTGCTGGAGGCACATCATCTGCTGCAACTGCACTAATTAATCCAAGAACTGGAAGGCCATTTACAGAGCAAGAGATTGCAGATGCTACTAGAGTATCTGGATCAAAGGTTGCAAATATGGCTTCTAACGCAGGCAGAGGGCCAGTATTTTTGGGTATGCCCTCATTTCCAGAACAACCACAAGAAAGAAAGAAAAGATTTGGTAAAGTCAAAGGAGCTGTTGGTCGTGGTGTAGGTCGTGCTGCTGGTGCTGGTGGAGGATTTGGTTTATCTGGATTATTGTTTGGACTATCAATGCTTCCAGGAAAACTTGGACAAATGGCACAATCTATAATGCCAGTTGTATTTGGTTTACAAGCTCTAGGAATGATCACTAGAATTTTAGGTGGATGGCCAACGCTTCTTATTGCAGCAGCAGCTGGAATCTATTTATTTAATAAGTCTTCAATCAAAGCAGCTGAAGAAATTGCAGATGCTGCAAAAATGGAGGCAGAAGCAAGATATGGTAGCGCAAAAGCAATAGAAGAGTATGCAGAATTTACTGGAAGGGCACTACCAAGTGCTAGAGAATTTAGCAGAAATAATAGACAACTAATATCTGCAAGTGGAGAAGCAGTAAAAAGATTTGCAGAATTTTATGGACAAAAAGGAAATAGAGCTACTCAAGTAATAAATACTGCAGCAATGCGTAGTCCAGAGGCAGGAGTGCAGGCAGCTGCAATAGATGTTGCACAAAGAGCAGCAATTTTTGGTTTCGGACCAGCAGATATTGCCGCAAATATAAAGGCAGCAGCAGATTTAATAGGTGCAGACCAAGTAGAGCTTAAAGCAAAAATTCAAACACTGCTTGCACCAAATGGGCAAGATATTACAAAAACTCCATTAACAGTAAAAGCAAGGATGGAATTTTTGCAAGGAGACTCTACAAGAAAAATTGAATCAATTGCTACTGGAATAGATAAACTTGGCAAAATACAATTACCAAAAACTGCAGGAACTATTTTAGGCACAAAGTTTGATTACCAGTCATTAAAAAAGGCTGCAGGAGCACAAGAATTAATCAACAGGTCATACTCTGGTGGCATTGGTGGAAATATTATGGGGGCAGCTAAACAGGCTGCAAGATTCTTAAATCCAACATCAAAAAGAGGAACAGCTGGATATTTCAGCTTACCAACAACAGATGTTTTATCAGAATTTAAAAAATTACAAGATCAGGTACAATCAGCAAGCGTACAAGTATCTGCTGCATTTACACAAGAAAAAGAATCTCTTGCACTGTTGAATGCAGAATACGCTGATGGAAAAATAAGTAAAGAGGAGTACGATGCTGCTTTTGCTGTATCATTTGATAATTTTGATAATCTTGAATCTTCAACAGTTAAACTTGTAAAAGAATTAAATAAAATAGATTCATCTGGAGAGTTAGCATCTTCCGCAATTAAAGATTTAGGAAATCAAGCTTTAGGAGCACTTAAGAAAACAAATCCAGAATTATTTAAAAAGATATCAGATTCATTGTCTAAAATTGATAAAAATGCACAAATAGACATTTATATGGGGTTTGCAAAGGGCAGCTTAACACTTTTAGATTTAGCAAAAATTCCAGATGTGCTAGATAAGATTAATGGAAAAACCTATACAGTTTCACTAAAAATTATTGGAGAATCTGGACTAAGTACTGGCGGAGCTGGTATGTTAACAGCTGCAGCAGCTCAGGCAGAAGTAGACAGAATTACAAAACTTATTAAAGGAAAACCTCGTGTTCCTGGCGCACTTGCTAGACAGCTTGCACAGGCCAAAAAAGATTTAGCAGCTGCTAAAAAAGCAGAAAAAGATGCAGCAAAAGTTCTTCAAAAAGGAAATCTTGACACAGATACTGGCAGTAAGGGCGGTAGTACTGGTGGCACTGGCAAATTTATCAATCCATACGAAAAAGAAATAAGACTTTTAAATAAAAAGCGTGATGCGCTAAAGGAAGTAAATGATGAATTAGATAGACAAAATCAATATCAAATGAAACAAATTAGCCTTATTAACCAAGCTGCTAAAGCTAAAATGACTGGGGATTATTTAGAGGCAGCAAGTTTGCAGCAACAATCAATGCTAGAAGGAGCTAAATTTGCTCGTGAAAGCAGAATTGTTCAAATGGATAGAATAATTGATCAGGCACAAGAAAGAAGTGGAATTGTTGCAAATACAAAGAAGTTAGCACCTGTAGATCGAAAGCTATTAAAGAAGTTGCGTACAGGAAGTTATGGAGATATTGCTGCCTTGCCCAAAACACCAAATGTTGGATTTGGAGCAACTGGGCCAAGAAATACAGCAGCTGTAACGGGATCTAGTTCCGTGTATAATGTAACAATGAACGTTACTGGATCTAATGCTGAAGAAATTTCAACCAAGGTATTGGCAAAGATAAAGCTTATAGATAGCAAAATGAATAAGACAAATAGGATACCACTATAATGGCATACGCACTACAATCTGGAGTTCATGTTTCTATTAATGGAACTACTTGGTATAAATTAACAGATCACAATAGAAGAGAGATTGATATTTCTCCATTATTGATAGAAAAAGAATCAAGAATGGCAAATGGAACTTTAAGAAAATTTGTTGTTGCTAAGAAAGATGTTATTTCTGTATCATGGGATTTTTTACCATCTAAGCCAGCTAGCACTGGTAATGCAACAAATGATGCTAAGTTTACTATAGTTGATGCAAATTATGCAGGATCTTGGATGCAATCATTTTATAATGCAAACGTTGGCATACCGATTTATCTTAAAATAATTGCTGCAAAACACACAGATCCATCAACGGGGGCGGTACCAGCAGATAATACATATGTCTCTGCTTCAACAGGAGAAAAGACATATCAGGTGTTCATGACTGGATTTTCAAAAACAATTAGAAAGAGAAACCCTGTAACGGACTTCCTAGATATCACTCTAGAGTTTACGGAGATCTAATGCTTTCCAATGTTAGTTCTTCTATTTTCTCTGATTCCAGATCAATAAAAATGTCACCAGCAGTATCTGCTGAGTGGAATCAAAATATATTTAATCCTCCTTATGCGACGGTAGCTGGAAATGGTGCAATTCAGAATAATTTAACAACATCTACATCATTAACAAATGTAACTGGATCAGATGCTAAGGCAGGCTTTACAACTAAAAAATATCAGATGGTAGATAATGAAGATAAAATAACATATACTGTTACACCATCTGCTACTAGTGCTGCATTTAAAATTATCACATATGTCAAGACAAATAAAGACTATCCAATTGTGGCTAACATATCCGCATCTGGAAGCGCAAGCCAGTTTGGATCATCTAGCCTAGAAGTTAATTCTTTTGGATGGGTAAAGGTAGAAACATATATTGGTGGTTCATCTTCTTCAGACGATATATCAAGTTTTACATATGACATTGTTTTAAATAGGCTAAGTTTAGAAGATGATCTACCGCTTGATTTTTTATTTACCGTCCCAGAAGTATACGCTGTAAGTTATTTTGATTATCAATATAATTCTATGTGGCCTTCGGATTCAGTATTCACTAGCTTCCGTCCAGGAGAATCCTATGTTAATACTGGAAGTTCTAAGTTTTCATTTCCTACAAACTTTAGAAAAGTTAATACCTCTATTCTTGACGGGTATGCCTCAGATGTATTTATGCCAGTAACTCCTATTATTCATAACCCACAATTATTTAATATTTCTCCACCAGTGCCGTTTTATAAAAATAGTATGCTTAGTGACATCAATAACTATAAATACTTTGTCTCTGATGTGGATAACAAGTCAATTACTGGTTTATACGATAAGGCTAATATTTATACTAATAAGCTAGTTATAAAGTTTAATACTTTAATGGCTGTTCCAACTATTAATATTTATATTAATGGATCTCTTATTACCGTCGACGGTTCAACATCTATTAGTCTATCTACTAATATAAGTAAGGAGAGGGGTGGAGTTATTGAGGACGCTGGAGTTCTTACTCTATATTGGAGCGGTACTGCATGGACTAGAACACGCTGGACAAATATGCCAGAGTTCACCTCATCTGGATCTATAGATAGAATAACAACGCTAAATAAAATAACTGTTACACAGATATCTAATTCAGTTAGGTCAGAACTATCTTCATATACATCAGATCAGTTTTTAGATGATGCATCTAGAATGCAAATTATTGAGGTGTCTCCAAGAATTGAAGTTGATTTAAGTAATTATGTTATTAACTACTCAGTAAATAAATCTTTTGACGGCCAGGATACATATCTTCCAGTGTCTTCGATAAATGCTGACGATGCAAGCATTGTGCTTTCTGGAATTCCACTTGGTACTATATCAGCTCCAATTGCAATATTTTCAAGCCAGAGTAACAAGTCTGGCGTAATATTAAAAAATATGTTAAGAAAAAATGTTAAGATCTATGTTAACTATTTATTAGATAACTATTTTAATAATACAACAAAGGCTTTAGTTACTTCTAATACCCTGATACCTGGTGGGGTATATTATTCAGATACTTGGGAAGAATCAGATGTTAATGAGGTAACAATTCAGGCATTTGATATTGGGCGGTATTTACAGGCAGTACAAGTGTCAGACTATGTATCAAGCCTAAGAAGTGTATTAGAAGTTATTACAAATATGCTCGATCTGTCTGGTTTTACAGATTATGATTATGACTCTTTGCATACCGTTTGTACTAGCAAAAATATACCACTAGATGTAGCATATTTTTATATTAACTCACAAGACTCAACGATTATAGACGCACTAAATCAAATATTTTTGCCATATCAAATAAGTGCATATATTGACGAATATGGTGTAATGAAGTTCCTAAGTCTATCAGGAATTTTATCAAAGACAACCTCTGACCTTACCATTAATGAATCAACATTATTGGATAATGGATACTCTGTCACAACTAAGGCTAAGCCAGGAAAGATATCTTTAAGGTATCAAGCTCCAAAGATAAAACAGTCGCTATCAATGCAAAACCTTTCTCTTGACGCCAACTCTCCATCATTTATTTTAACAACATCAAATGATATTTTATGGTCTCAGCAAAACTCAGATTCTGTTGGCATGAACTATTTAGCAGAAAGCATGAATAATCGTCAAAATTATTTTATGCTAGATCCTAATGATCCATTAGATGTATTCCATACATATAATCTAAACAGTAACGGATATGCATTTATTGAAAATGAAATTGTATCTTTCTTATATAAAGAATATACCTTAGAAGATGAAAGCAGCAATACTACCCTGGTCTCTATAAAAAATGATATAGAGTTGTACGGAGAAATAAATAGATTTAATAGAAAATATAATGTTGGTTTAGCAACTAGTGACGGATCAACAAAGGTTGAAGATAATACTACGATAACTCCAACAGGTAAAATCTCAAACATTCAACGAGGAATGTTTGGAACAAAAGTTGCAGACCATACAGTTTTAGCTAGTGGGAATCAAGCATCAAAAAATATAACATGTAAGAATCTTTCTTCCTCATATTCAATTACTGGGAATGGAACTTTTAGCTCTTCATCTTATAACCAGTTTACTCCCACTACACAAAATACTGGAAAAACTATTTTTTATCCAACAACAGAAAGAAGCTCAGTAGCTACTGATTCTGGCACAAATCCATATAAAACATATTCAACTAAGTTTAATTTTAAAGATGGTACACAAAGAGTTTCTGGCGGACTATTCTTTAATATGGATAGTGATGAAACAGATGCTAATGGAGCACTCTTTGTTGAGTTGGTTAGATTTAATACAATGAAGGCAGATGGATCAGAATTAAATTCTCCTCCAATATTTAGATACATGCTGGTATTTTATAGATGCAATGGGTCTAATGCAGATATTATTTCATATTCTGATGTAACATCTATCATTAACAATATTATAAATAATTTTGAAAAGGTATTAGAAAAAAGCATAGTAGGTGGAGAGGTAGTTTATACTCCAACTATTGATTTTAGATATGCCTCATTTAATCTGCGTGTTGCACTATATGAATCTACTGGAACAGATGGAGAAGGCATATCAGTTAAAAATTTAATGTCAGTATTTATAAATAATGTTGAGGTTGGTGGATGGAAGACTAAGAGTGGTGCTAATTGGATTCCTATTGAGTTAAATACAATTACCTCACTGCCAAAGAAGTTGAACTTTACGCATACATTAAATGCGGGAACTATTTTTGGATCTTTTATTTCTACTGATCCAGTTGCTATTGATGAAATAACATATCCTTCACAATCAGGCACAGATGCTGGCGGCATAAGAGAGATACATGCAACACATAAGACATTAAAAGAAAGAAGCGTTAACTATTATTTCCAAGACAGAGAATTCTTGAATGGTTTAATACAAAATCAAAACATTTTTTCAAACTCAAAGACATATCTCATGCAAACAAAGCCCGAAGTAGTTGGCATAAATACCTATGATGTTCAGTATACAACTCCAGCAGCAGTAATTGCAGATATTGCTCCAGTAGAATATTTAATGAAATATTTTCCAGGCAATGAGGTCGTTGATCAACAATATTTACAGGAGAAACTGGTAGATGAATATTCTCTATCTTATTCAACCATCCTCAATACTGGCTTCAGATCAAAATTTGCAATAGCAAACAATGCATCACATATGATATTTCTTAAAAAAGATCCAAGCGAAATAATGCCCTTTGACATTTCTCTTAATATCTGGACACACGAGATCATTGCTCCATCTGATCCAGAGGTATTGGAGAAGGTATTAGACTATTCAAACATATCAGAGGTAGTTCAGCTAGACTCAAACTGGATACAATCAAAAGACGCAGCAAACAAACTTATCAATATAATTTCCAAGGGTATAGAGATATTTTCTAAAGATGTATCAATTCAAATGTTTGGAAATCCACTAATACAGGTTGGAGATGTAGTACAGCTTTCATATAATCTAGGAGGGCTAAATAGTCAAAAGTATATAGTTCATTCTGTATCTCAAAATTTTGATAATGGTCTTTCTACTAACTTGGTTTTAAATATGATAACCGACGGGGTATCATATTAGGCACCCCGTAATGATATAATTACATACAAAGGAGAATAAATGGCTTACGTAAAAATATCAGACCCAGCAATCATGGACTTGTCGGGAATTCAACAAATTATTAACGTCGTTAATCAACATAGCGATTATTTAAATGCCCTAGTAAATAGATTTGGGGCAAACTATATACCAGATTGGACACAGCCAAATGTTCAGGCTAACTTTGACATAGCAACAAGCAATATTATTTATGGCAAGGTAACTATTACACCAGATGATGATGCCACAGTGCCAACTAGCGGCAGAACGTATTATTCTAAAAATGTTACATTTGATACAGGTATTTCATTTTCTGAAATTCCAAATGTTGTCATAACAAACAATAATATTGATAATGAAATATATGGAAATCTTGATATAGTTGCATCTATTCATAATGCCAGTACTACAGGGTTTACTGCCAGAATATATAGGGCTGGAATTAAAACAACTAATAAAGATTTAATTACTACAGATGTAGAGCTTAACTTTATTGCAGTTGGCAGAAGATAGGGTAGTCCTGTGCAGTCTCAATATAGATCACCGTTTACCGTTGGTAAAAGAAAAACTGTCTATATAGATGCTGCTGACCCACGAGTTCAGGGCTTTAAGGCAAACATTACAGCTGCAAGACTTGGTGCAGAACTTGTTATTGTAGATTCTAGAATAAATACATTAAGTCAGGCTGGACGACTATCCAATATTAGATTTTCATCTAAAACTTTTAAAGATAAGACTATTGATCCAAAGGGAGAAAATTTTACAACCCCATCTGGACTAAGTAACGTTTCTTTAGCATGGGAAGAACTTTCAGGCGGACCAGCACTTGTAATATCTTTTGATTTTGATTTTAATGATCCCGACAATAAATATGTATCTAGTTTTGGGTATACATTAACAGGTAACAGTGAAACAACACCACTCATAGAAAGCATTACCTTAAATAAAGATAGCACTTCTCAAAGAGTAGAATTTACATATGCACTTAATACACAATACTACGGTATTTTTCAAACATCATTTACAGAATTAAAAATAGCAGCATATGATAGTTTTGGTAATAATGGACCAGTTACAACGATTACATCTATACCGTCGTATTCTAACAGTCTTCCTGCTCCAGTAATTACTGTAACAAGTATTCCAATGGGATATTCTGTTGATTGGAACGCAATAGCACAAACATATCAGTACATATCTGTAGAAGAAATAGTATCAAATGCAGGAACAGCGCCATCTACTGGATATCAACAAGTATATTTAAATACTATAAAGCCTGCAGTAGTTCCAACTCCAACTACAGAGGCTCGTTGGGTAAAGGCAAGATTTACTGATAAAGCTGGAACATATGGGCCATACTCAAATGCAGTAAAAGTAACTCCAACTAATCCAATTTCTGTAGATTTAATTCCACCAGCAGAAGTTGTTTCAGTATCAGCAGCATGGTCTGGAGACAATATTGTTATTAACTATACATTGCCAGCATCAGATGCAGGTGCTAGATTCCAAGTTGCTCTTACTGCACCAAACACTTTTGTAGGATATTTTTATGCATTCCCATCTGGAACATCCTTAAATCAAACATATATTATAACTAAGGCAGATTTGTTTGCACAATTTGGATCACACTATTCTTCATATACTGGAGTTTTTAAAAGTATGGACGCAGCAGACAATAGATCAAATGGAGTATCATTTATTGTTGCAGCAAGAGTAAATCCTTTACTTGGAATTACTCCTACATTTACAACTACCGCTCTTGTTAATGGATATAACGTTTCATATACATTATCAGCAGGTGCTGTTTATGCAAAGATATATCAAAAATATACAAGTTGGTCAGGAGTAACGCCATACGATTCATTCACTGGAACACGTTCATCTGGCGGAGCATCTGGAACAAATACAGTTACATTATCAGGTATTGTTTCTAATACAGGTGCTTCAGTATCGCCACTTGTTGGATACATAGTTATTGGTACTGGCATTCCAGAAAATACTTATATAACTGCTGTATCTGGAGGTCAAATAACAGTAAATAACAACTTTACTTCACAAGTATCTGGATCAGTAACAGGATATGGAATAGTATATTCTGGAGGAAGTCCAGCCAACATATCTTCTACTTTATATCAAAACACATATCTTCTTGTTAGATATTCTGATGATTTTGGAAATTCGTCAAACTATTCTGCAGAACAAATTGTTGTACCACTTTCTCCAGTAACAGTTGATGTAACTGGTCCTGGAAATGTTGCCACTGTTGCTGCATCAACAAACGGCATAGACACATCGGGGACTTTAGGATTCAATGGCTATATTAATTTAAATTGGACCGCAGTATCTGACACAACTCTGCGTGGATATAGAATTAGATTTACTACAGACACATCTAATCCAGTTTATTCACATGTTGATTTTCCAATAGATCAGGCTAATCCTCCTACAGGAACAATATCATATAAGCTTGTTGGGTTGGCTGTAGGCGCAACATATAAAATAGGAGTTGCAACGTATGATGAATACAACAATACTTCTTCTGCATATACGTCTTTTGCAGACGTAACAATAACAGGTACTCCAGCTTTATCAAACTATATAGAGTCTGGAGCTGCAGGATTTCAATTTGGATCAGGAATTAAAGATAAAACAGGTGCACAAAATGCATCTGCACAAGGTATATATTTAAGCAATAGTAATTATTGGTATTTAACATCTGCAAACTCTGCACAGTTTAAGGTTGGCGGATCAGCTGCTAATTATTTAGAGTGGAATGGAACTAAACTAACTGTAGATGGAGATATAACCGCAAAGGGTGGATCATTTGCAGGAAACATAGCTCTCACTACATCTGGAGCGTCTATATATAATGGAGATGTTACAACTAGTGCAAATAATTTAACGGGTGATGGATTTATATTTAATAAAGATGGATTATTAATTCGTAAGGGTGGTAATCAGGTATCTTTAGACACAACTAATGGAGCCATTACAGCCAATGCTGGAAATATCGCAGACTGGGTAATATCTTCTAGCAAAATAGAAAAACTTGATCCTGTTTCAACAAAATATGCAGGGCTATCATCAACTGGACTTTATAAGTTTTATTCTGGCAGCACATCTTCTGGCGGAGATACTACACAATTTGCAGTAGATAGAACTGGAAAAGTTTGGGCAAAATCTGTTGAGATTTCTGGAGGAACATTAGACATAGGTGCAACATCATCTAACCTAACATCTGGGTTCCATGTTTTAACTGATGGAACCATGTATGCTACTGGAGCACAGATTAATGGCGCTATAACTGCTACCTCTGGAAAAATTATAGGAACTTTTCAGGTAGAATCTGGATCATTTTATACTGGAACAAGTCCAACCGATACAAGCGTTATTATTAACGATAAAGGTTTGGCTTCTATTGGAACAAGCAATGCTACATTGACAGCAATTGTTAATACTCCAATAAGTTCTGGAAATATTCCTATTGGAGATAATCCAGCAGTTGGAGCATTGCCTACAGCAATTACATTTTTTACAAAAGCAGCATTAATAGGTGGATGGGTAGTAAATAGCACATCTATAAGAGATAGATCAGAACAGTTTATTCTTGATTCAGATGATAAGAGAATATCTATTACAGGTGTTATTGATGTTTCAAGTAACTACCGTGTAAGATTTGGAACAGACTTAACTGGCTCTGGTAGTGGCACTACAAATATATTTGAGGCTGGAGTAGATGGATCAACTCCTAATTTTTACATAACTAGAAGCGGTATTTTAAATGCACAAGGAGCAGTAATTAGTGGAAACATTACTGCAACAACAATGACTTCGACTGGTAATTTTAGTTTTGCAGACAACATATTGTCTGGTACTACTACATCTGTAGCTTTTGATTTAGGCAATGGTAATAAAGACATAACATTTAATAATATGCCATCTGCAGATTTTAATGGATGGGCGGGAGATCCAACAATAACAATTGATGATGTATCAAAGAAACTTGTAAAGGGTCGCAGATTTATATATCAAAGTCGGTATACTGGTAACAATGGTCCTGGAACTGTTACAAATTTTGATGGCGTTCAAGGAAAATATTTAACTGGAGATGGACAGGGTGGAGAAACTGAAAGAGATATTAAAGCTGGAGATATAGTCTTTATTCAGGAGGCTTAGAGAGTGCCAATATATAGATTAAATAATAGTGGGGTTTTAAAAAAGATAACTGGTTTATATCGTCTTAACAGTAACGGTGTTTTAAAAAAAATATCTAACGCATATAGACTAAATGATTCTGGAATATTTAAAAGAATATTTGCATCTTTATTAACTCCAAGTGTAAAAACAGCAACCAGACCATTGTTGTATTTTAGAGATGGTGGGGGTTATGAAACAGCATCTTCAGAAATTTTTTCTGCTACAAGTTCTAATTTAACATCTCCAGCAGCATATGATGGAGATAAAATATTTTTAATAAGAGGAAACTGGAATGAAGAACCAATATCGTTTTTTATGAGGATACAGAAGTCTCAAAGCGCTGGCTTTAGCTCTGGTGTTACAAATGTTAATTCATCATCGTCAGTAACCAGAACATACCCATCATATTCAGATTCTAACTATGCAGATGAAGTTCCATTAAGTTCTACAAACAGATATACAATAACAAAGGCCGATGTTAGAGATGGCTATTATTTTAGAGGGTATATAGAAGCAACTAATAATCTTGATCGTACAGGTGAATACTCTACAGAAGTCGTCTTACCAAGAATGTATGCTAATGTTGTTTTTAATCAGGCAACAATAGGTTCTTATGTTGGTGATCCACAAACAAATGGTGGAACATTTTATTGGTCTTATAGCGGTAATTCTACTATACAGGCACAAGATATATCCGAGCAACAGTTTTTAGTATATCCATACAATAATACATCTGCAAGTCCTCTTTATAGTACAACGATATTTCCTGGAACAGGAACAAGTTCACCCAATACAACCGTTACTTTTACAAGTGCAAACTTAAGCCCTAATACACAATACACCATAGTTATAAAAGCAACCATGCAAGACGGCTGGGCATCAAATTCAACAGTTGCACTAAGAACAATAGAAACAGATCAACAATCTTTTACAACTGCACAGGCAACACCCGCCATACCAACTAATGTAACTGCTACAGATGTTGGAACCAATAGGCCATACAATAATGGCGCTGTAAACTTATCTTGGGCACAACCAAATAATGGAACAACAATAGTTGGATACAAAATTGAATATCAGGTAGGGCCTAATTATTTAACATATCAAACTTTAGTTGCCAATACTGAAAATAATACAACTTCTGGAACCTTTACTGGATTATCATCAAATACAAGTTATAAATTTAATGTAAGTGCAATTGGGTCTTTACAAACATCAAATAGGTCTGAAGATAGCAATGCTGTTCTTATTACTACAGTACCATTAGCACCAACAGGTGTTTTCGCAATTGCTGGAAATGCATCTGCAGATGTTTATTATAATCTTGTTTCTTCTTCTAATAATGGTGGTAAATCTATTTCATACTACAGGGCAACATCAAGTCCAAGCGGTATAACTGGTACAGAAAATATTTCTCCAATAACGGTTGAAGGATTGACAAATTATACGTCATATACATTTACTGTTGCAGCCAATAATGCTAATGGATTTTCTGCTGAATCTGCCGCTTCATCTGCAGTAACCCCACAACTACCATTGCCAACTGGAAGCGGTACTGTAACAATAGTATCACAATCAAATACAAATTATATATATGAGGTAACATCATACGGGGTATGGTCTAATAGTGCAACAACTTATGATTATGAATGGCAGACAAGCTCCAATGGTGGTATTAGTTGGACTACAAGATCTTCTGGAACAGATGTATCAACAGTACCCAACTATAATGCAGTTTTATATAAGGCTCAAAATGTTAGAGTAATAATATATGGAAGAAATCAAACTGGTAGAGCTGTTATTGGATTAGAAAGCAATTCTCTTTTTGTTTTTTATACCGCCCCAGTTATTACATCATTTAGTGTTACTGGTGATGAGCTTCAAGTTTCATATTCATATGCTTATACTGCAGATGATCCGTCTACAAGTACACAAATTGAATACAAATTATCATCAGCATCTACTTGGACAACTATAATTTATCCAGCAAGTAGTGGATTTATAAATTTAAGTCCAGGAACATATGATTTTAGGTTATGGGTTTATAATTCTGTAAATGGTGGAAACAGAACAACATCGTCTACTCTTACTGGAATAGTTGTATCTAAATTTTACACATTCTCATTTGGAAATATTTTATATCCATCCACAAATGGACACATAGGTTTAACTGGAGGATCAACAACCAGCATACCATCAACTGGAAAGTTTATTTCTATATTTCCAGGCGACTATGTTGGAAATACTGGTGCTTCACCAGGGTATATGTTAGCATGGTCAGACTCAACCAAATATGTAATAAGATTTGATGGATATAAATTTGGCTTTGTTGGACAAGCAGCATATAGAGTACAGTGGATGGCAACATTCTATACAAATCAAGATTATGCAGATATTAAAATTATTTCAAAAGGTAGCAGCATAAGTGGTGCAGAAACAGTTGGATTATATAAAAATGGTTTTGTAGTATCTGGATTGCCTGGACCATATACACTATCTACTGGAACAACTTTTAGAGTACGCTTTGACGCAACATCTGGATCATTTGGTATATCATATGATGAAATATCAATAACATCTCCAGATGATATTATGACAACGGCGGGTACAAAAGTGGGTACTGGAGATGATGATATTTATTATTCAATAACTACATCTTCAAACTACTATAAAACACCAGTTGTATCTTTTCAATCTCCATCAAACACAAATACTACAATATCTGTTCCATTTACAGAAACATCTACTGATTATATTACATATGATGTAAGATCTAATAGCTATTCAGGAACTATCCTATCATCTGGTACCCTTTTTTCTAGCCCTCTAACTGCAAGTGGTCTTACTGCAGCAACAACATATTATATTACAGCAGTGCCATATAATTATAAAAATCAAGTAGGACCAACGGTACAGACTACTTCTCAAACAACCCCACCTGCACCAACAGTAACTTGGAGCAATGTCACCGCAAATACAGCAACAGTGTCATGGTCTGCAGCAAGTGCAACATCATATTATGTAATGATATATAATACAAATAGTTTTGTTTATGTGTATGGTCCAACTACAACAGCAAATACCTTTGTTAATTTAACAGGACTAACTACTGCGGCACCATATAAAGCTTATGTTTATGGAATTAACAGTGGTGGTAATGGTCCAGATACACAGGTTGATCAATATACAGATGCAAAACTGTTCTATGATGGAAATACAAATACAGGTGGTTCTGCTCCAGCAACCACAGAACATGATTACAATACCTTTGCAACAGTATCGGGAAATACTGGAAGCTTAACAAAAACATACGGTACCTGGTCAGGATGGTCACTATTTTCAAATGGATCAGGCACAACATATGGTCCAGGATATACATCAACAATATTAATGGATGGTAGCAAGTATTTATATGCTAAATGGTCAGCTAATCAGCCAGGTACTCCATCAGTAACAGTAAATTATGGTCCATCTACTACCACATCATCTGGAAACTTTTTAACATTTAATCCAGTTAATTTTGGATCTGATACGTCATCAGTTCTTGTAGAATGGGGAACTTCTACTTCATATGGAAATAGTTCTTCAGTATCAACTAATGGTGGATCATATACAACACCTTCAAATCTAGCATGGAATACCACTTGGTATTGGAGAGCAAGGGGATATAATCCATTTTATAATGGCTATGGTTCAGCACAAACTGGATCTGTATTTATTCCAATAACAACATGGACTGTTACATTTAATGCTGGAGACAATGGAGGTACTGTTGATGGATTGTATTCTACAACTCGTACTGCAAACAATGGTAGTTCTGTTACTGCACCAACAGCAACAAGAAGCGGATACACATTTAATGGATGGTACAACTCCTCATCTGGAGGGTCTTTAATTGTTGCTGGCGGAGGATCATATCAGCCAAGCTCAAATATAACTTTATGGGCTCAATTTACATTAACCCAGATTGCACCGTTTAACGGAAACGTTACCGTTTCACAATTTAGTGGATCTGGAAATATAAATAGTGCTAGATGGGACGACTTATACTTTGTTACATCTGCTACAGCTAGCGGTACTCCTAGTCCAAGCGTAAGTTCCTATCAATGGCAAAGATTTAGCTTAGTTACCTCAACATGGAACAGCGTATCTGGACAAACAGGATCTAGTTTTACAATTGATTCTACTCATACAGGAGGAAGATTTAGATGCCTAGTTACATTTTCTAATGGAGTTTCACCAAATTTACAGACACCATCAAATGAAATATTAGTTGCAAATCCAACAGTAACAAGTGTAAAATCATCTTATTTTTCAACTGCCCCATTTGTTATATGGTATGTTTTTGGATACAATATGCAAGGAATGACAACTAGAACAATTATTCAAGGAGTAACTCAAACTGGAAGCACAACCAGTGCAAGCACTAACTCAGATGCGGTGACTAATGGAATAACCAGACAAACAAACTTAGGTGGAACTGGTCAGACATATGCTCTTATAATTAGGCCAGAAAACAATGCTGGTGGCGGAGGAGCTATCGGAACAACCGTAACAACCAATACTTTGACCAATAACCAAACAAATAGAAACAATAGTCCTGTAACAAATACATTTAGCCCTGGAGGGTCTATATAATGATAAACAACAATGAAAAAATATTATTACTAGATAAAAGAATAACAGATTTAACTAAAATCTATTTGTCTTTGCTTGATTATATTAAAAAAATTGAAGATGGAATGGAAGATCCAGATATGACAATATCTGAGTGTAACGAGGTTTTGCCAAAAATTATGGCAAAAAAAGAGTCATTAGTAGCAGAAAAACAAAGGCTGTTAGACTCTATACCAGTGGTATAATATACTAGGAGGAAAAATGACCATACTAACAAATGAAGATAAAATATCAATTGTAAATCAACATAAAAAAAATGTTGAGTACAGCAAATATAATTTGCAGGTATCATTGATTGAGGAAAATGCTGTAACCAGCCCAGACCAAGATGCCATTGATGCACTAAATGATAAGATTACTGAGATTAATAAAAAGCTTGCAGCACTAGATGCTGAGATATTATCTTTATCATAATAATATAGGGGGGGTAAAGTGGATAAGGCAGAATTAGTAATTACCGCCTTGCAGCAACGCATAGGTGAATTAGTCTCTGGCTATGAAACACAAATTGCTATTTTGAGAGCAGAAATAACAAGTCTTATTGATGAAAAAAATGAAAAAGATGAGGCTGTACAAGAGTATTCTGAACAAATAGCATCTAAGGTTGGATTAGATATAGAGCAATAATGTTTTGTAGAAAATGCAAGGGTAGAGTTTTTATAGACCGTCAATATTCTAGTATTGATCACATAGAGACCTTTTGCATAATGTGTGGAGCTAGAAAGTTTTTTCATCCACCGTCTCAATCTTTGGAGGGAAGATGGCTACTGGAAAAGGAAAAATTGAGAGCCAAGCGTACAATAACGAGCCTGTAATAAAAGCTAATAAAAAAATTTGGTTTTTAAATGGTGATCTTGTTAGATATCATCATAGTTCTCGTTCTACAGGAATGGTTACTGTTTATAATATAACTAAAGATAGACTAGAGACTTGTTTGCGTATCGATTTTAGAAAAAATAGACAAAGGGCATATACTGTAGCAGATACAGCACGACTTGTCAATAGGCATCGTAAATATTTTCCATCATTAATTAAACGTGGAATTATTCCACCACCAACAGGTGCACAAGTCGGCGGTACACGAGAATGGAAAATAAGAGCATATTACTCTGAGTCGCAAGTAAAAGAGATACGTGATATACTAGCAAGTATACATATTGGAAGACCAAGAAAAGATAACTTAATAACAAATAATATGACTCCTACAGCACAGGAGTTGACACGAAAAACTGGTAATGGTATACTGGTTTATACAAGAACTGAAGATGGTAGGTTTATACCTGTTTGGGGAGAGAGCATTAATTAGCCTATGAAGGAGGCAGCAGTGGAAGAACGTAATGATACAAAGGTATCTGTAACACTTGGATACACACTTAATTTAGGAAACTTTCAATCTTTGCGAGTTGATCTAGGGGTTGTAGATTACACTCGTGACGGTGAGACTACAAACGATGCAATGGATCGTGTATATGCTTTTGTTGAAAGCAAGGTAGTTGAGAAGGTTCAAGAAGCCAAATCTGAGATTGTAGAAGAATAACTATGGCTGATCGCAAAGACCGAATGGCTTTGCTCAGTCGCTACAATAAGCTTCATTTGCAGAGATACGAGCAAAAGTCTAATCTCAATCTTAATGTTGAACAGTGGGCTGCAGATGCCCTAGTTGAATCATATGGGCTAAATGCCTGCTATGATTTATTAGATTATTATTTTGAGGTAGCACAAAATCCTACTTGGAACTTTTTTGCTTATAATGCACAAGAAATATTAAATGGTAGATCTGCTACTGAAAGAGATATAGCTGAAAGACAAGAGCGTAGAGAATTGGCTAGGAAGTGGTTAAGTGAATAATTCAGAATCTAAATTAATATCTGCTGTACTAGAAGACAAACAGGTACATGTATTGCTTCAAGCAAATATTGATTCAATGCTTAGAACGCATGGAGATGTTTGGAATTTTATCAAGCGGTATGCAGAAAACAACGGAACAGTACCACCTGTATCTTTAGTAGTAGAAAAGTTTAGAGACTTTGCCCCAACTCAAGGAATAGGATCTACAAAGCATCATCTTGAAGAATTTCAAGCAGACTATTTAAATGATAGTCTAAAAGATATTATTCGTAATGCTGCTACAGAGGTTCAGGGTGGGCAGGGTGTAAAAGCATTAGAACAACTAATTACAAAGACTTCTGAGTTAAAGAAGAATACATCCGCTATTCGTGATATTGATGCTACCGATATTCAGTCTGCAGTTGCATATTTTGAAAATGTAAAAAAGCAACAAGAACTAGGTAAGATTGGAATTAAGACAGGCTTGCCAGGGTTTGACAATTACCTCCCTTCAGGAATCATGCCAGGACAATTGGGGATTTTCCTAGCATATCCAGGTATTGGCAAATCTTGGCTTGCTCTTTACTTTGCTGTACAAGCATGGAAACAGGGCAAGACACCAATGATTATAAGTCTTGAAATGTCTGAGACAGAAGTTCGTAATCGTGTGTTTGCGATTATGGGTGAAGGTCTATGGTCACATCGCAAGATTTCTAATGGCAATATTGAAATAGATATGTTGAAGAAATGGCACGACAATAAGATTGCTGGCAAGCCACCCTTTCATATTATTTCAAATGATAGTGGTGGAGAAATTAATCCATCAGTTATTCGTGGAAAGATTGATCAGTACCGCCCAGACTTTGTAATTGTAGATTATCTACAACTTATGGCACCAAACCAAAAGTCTGAGAACGAAACGGTACGCATGAAAAATCTGTCTCGTGAATTAAAGCTTATGTCTATTAGTGAAGAAGTTCCTATTATTGCAATTTCATCTGCGACACCAGATGATGTTACTAATATGAGCACAGTCCCAACGCTAGGTCAAACTGCTTGGTCACGTCAGATTGCATACGACGCTGACTGGGTTTTAGCTCTTGGTAGGGCGACGAATAGTGATATAATTGAATGTGCGTTTAGAAAAAACCGTAATGGATTTATGGGAGACTTTTTAGTACAAGCAGATTTTGATAAAGGATATTACAGATATAAGGATTATGAAGACAAAAAATAACGATATATACACACAACAACAAATACAACGAGTACTGACTGGTGCTGGAATAGATATAGAAGCAGAATACGGTACTGATTATATTATATTTTGTCCATATCACAATAACAACAGAACCCCTGCTGGTGAAGTATCTAAAGAGTCTGGATTATTTTTTTGTTTTGGATGTCAAACAACTAAAAATTTAACTGAATTAATTATGCATATGACTGGTAGATCTTATTTTGAATCTATCAGATATATTAAAAGCAAAGAGACTGAGACTAATTTAGAAGATGTAATTAATAAGGCTCTTTATGCTGCTCCCGACTTTGTGCAGTATGACGAATTATTAATTAAAAGATTGGCAAAACAGGCTACTGACAGCCCAAGAGCTACATCATATTTTGAGGGTCGTAGAATAAATAAAGAGTCAATGTTTAAATTTGATTTAGGCTATTCTGAAAAACAGGATTCAGTTATTGTTCCAATGCATTCTCCCGACGGTATGTGTATAGGTTTTGTAGCAAGAACGGTAGAAGGAAAAGAATTTAAAAATACACCAGGATTACCCAAGAGTAAGATATTATTTAATTTGCACAGAGTAAAGTCTTCTAGTACAGTATATTTAGTAGAGTCTTCTTTTGATGCTATTAGATTAGACCAAGTAGGATTACCCGCAGTTGCCACGCTGGGGGCTAATGTTTCATCAAGCCAGATGAAACTATTAGAAAAGTACTTCACAAATGTTGTGCTTGTGGCAGATAATGATGAAGCAGGCTCAATTATGGCTGACCGCCTAGTTGAGAAATTAGGGTCACTAGTTACTATAGTTAAATTAGATAAACAATATAAAGATATAGGCGATATGAATGATGATGCTATTAGACAACTGGAATACTCGTTTGACAACTCCATCATTTCTATGCTAAAATAGAAAAACTTATATAAGGAGAAAACAATGGCAATAGTTAAAGGGCTTAAAAACATCAACGCATTAGTTGAAAAGCCAAAATATGAAAGCACAGGAACAAAGGTTCGTTGGGTTAAGTTAGCTGACGGACAAGCAGCAAAGATTAGATTCGTTAACGAGTTAGACCAAGATTCGGCAAACTATAATGAGGATCGTGGATTGGCAGTAGTATGCTCAGAACATACAAATCCAAAAGACTATAAGCGTAAGGCTGCATGTACTATGGAATCTGAGGGTCGTTGCTTTGGTTGCGAAATGGCACGTAAAGAGCCAAAGAGTGGCTGGAGAGCACGTCTTCGTTTCTACACAAATGTACTTGTAGATGATGGAACAGAAGATCCATATATTGCAGTATGGTCGCAAGGTATTAGTAAGCAGTCTGCATTTAATACAATTCGTGAGTATGCACTTGAAACAGGTAGTATCTCAAACTTAGTATGGAAACTAAAGCGTAATGGCCAGGGTACTGAAACAAATTACACACTTATTCCATCAACACCTGATACTGAACCATTTAAATGGGAAGGTAATGAATATTTCAATCTTGAAAAGGTAGTCCGTGAAGTTCCATATCCAGAGCAAGAAGCATTTTACTTTGGATTTGATACTCCATCAACAACTGCTACAAACATTGATTGGTAGTAGATGAATTACGTTGGGCTTCATGTCCACACACATTACTCGTTAATGGATGGTGTGGCTACTCCGCAGGAATATGTAAATAGAGCCGTAGATCTTGGTATGCAAGCAATTGCAATTACAGATCATGGAACTCTATCAGGTCATCGTGAGATGTACCGTGCTGCAAAAGAAGCAGGCATAAAGCCCATATTAGGCGTGGAGGGCTATATGACAACAGATATGGCTGACAAGAGAGCAAAGGCAGACCGCACTGATCCTCTTGATCAAAACTATCATCATATAGTCCTTCTAGCTAAGAATCAACAAGGTTTGGAAAACCTAAATAAGATTAATGAGATTGCTTGGACTGAAGGATTTTTTAGTAAGCCAAGATTTGATTTTGAAACATTAAAGAAATATAAAGAAGGAATTATTGTAACTTCTGCCTGCCTAAGTGGCTGGGTAGCAAAAGCGGTAGAGCTAGATGAACTAGCAGTTGCAAAGAAACATATTAAATGGTTTAAAGAAACTTTTGGAGATGATTATTATATTGAGGTAATGCCTCATAACTCTGAAAAGGTAAATAAAGGATTAGCAGAATTAGCAAAATCTATGGGGGTAAAGCTAGTAGTTACTCCTGATTGTCATCATTCTGATACCAGCCAAAAAGAGATTCAGGAACTAATGCTTATCCTGAATACCCACGCAAAATTACAGAAAAATGCTACATACGACAAGTCTAAGAAGCATAAAGATATGATGGAAAGACTTAACTATCTTTATGGTGCAGATCGTCAAATGTCATTCCAATCATTTGATATTCATCTTTTGTCTTATCAAGAAATGAAAGATGCAATGCTAAAGCATGGTATTGATAATGAAGAAATGTTTACATCTACACTTGAGATTTGTAACAAGGTTGAAGAATATGATATACAATCTGGATTAAATCTACTGCCAGTGCAGTATCGTAAGCCAGGAGAAGAGTTACGCAAACTTGCACTTGAAGGATTAAAAGAGCGTGGTCTTGATACAAACAAAGAATACTTAGATCGTCTTGATGAAGAACTAGAAATTATTAATCAAAAGAATTTTGCCCCATACTTTTTGGTTGTTCGTAATATGCTTAACTGGGCAAAGAAGGAAGGAATTATGGTTGGTCCAGGTCGTGGATCTTCTGCTGGTTCGCTTCTTTGTTATTCAATTGGTATTACAGACATTGATCCAATTGAGCACGGACTTTTGTTCTTTCGTTTTATTAATCCTGAGCGTAACGACTTCCCTGATATTGATTCAGATATTCAGGATTCACGCCGTGATGAAGTAAAAGATTATCTAGTTAGACAATATCGGCATGTTGCATCTATTGCTACATTTCTAGAATTTAAAGATAAGGGTGTTGTACGAGATGTTTCTCGTGCTTTGAACATACCGTTGCCAGATGTAAATAAAGTATTAAAGACTGTAGATACATGGGATGATTTCTGTACATCTAAAAACTCTTCTTGGTTCCGTGATAAATATCCAGAAGTCGTAGTGTATGGTGAACAACTTCGTGGTCGCATCCGTGGAACTGGTATTCACGCTGCAGGTGTAGTAACTAGCAAGGAGCCAATCTTTAAGTATGCTCCTATGGAAACTCGTAATGTAACTGGTGCAGATGAGCGTATCCCAGTTGTGGCGGTAGATATGGAAGAAGCAGAACGCATTGGTTTAATTAAGATTGATGCACTTGGTTTAAAGACTTTAAGTGTTGTTAAAGATACTCTTGATATTATTGAAGATAGACACGGAAAGAAAATAGATATCCTTAATATTGATATGGATGATAAAAATGTATATCAGATGTTATCTGATGGGTATACAAAAGGTGTGTTTCAGTGCGAAGCAGCCCCATATACTAACCTACTGATAAAGATGGGTGTAAAAAATCTTTCTGAATTGGCTGCTTCAAACGCTCTCGTCCGACCTGGTGCTATGAATACTATTGGTAAAGATTATATTGCTCGTAAACATGGTAGACAAAATATTGATTATATTCATCAGATATTAAAGCCATTTACTGAAGAAACATATGGGTGTATCCTATACCAGGAACAGGTTATGCAGGCTTGCGTTGAACTTGGTGGTATGACAATGGCAGAGGCAGACAAGGTTCGTAAAATCATTGGTAAAAAGAAGGACGCAAGAGAGTTTGATGTTTTCCAAGATCAGTTTATTAAGGGTGCTTCTCGTTATGTTGCTCCTAATGATGCTCTTGATTTATGGCATGACTTTGAAGCACATGCAGGATATTCGTTCAACAAGAGTCATGCGGTTGCTTATTCTACGCTCTCGTATTGGACGGCGTGGTTAAAATATTATTATCCAATAGAATTTATGTTTGCTCTTCTCAAAAATGAGAAGGATAAAGATGCAAGAACGGAGTACTTAATTGAAGCAAAAAGAATGGGCATTCCAATTAAACTACCTCATATTAATGATTCGGATAAAGATTTTAAAATTGAGGGTAAGGGCATTAGGTTTGGACTCAGTGCTATCAAGTTTATATCTGACAAAATTGCAGAGAGATATATTGAAGCAAGACCTTTTAAAACGTTTAAAGAAGTAGAAGAGTTTACTTTTACAAAAGGTAACGGAGTTAATAGCCGTGCACTTCAAGCAATGAATGCTGTTGGTGCACTAACTTTCCCAGATAATCCAGGGGATGCAGTAAAGGTTAAAGAGAACTTATATGAGTATCTCAATCTTCCTGAATTTAATATATCTATACCACAACACTATTATGCGTACATAAATGATATTGAAGAATATGAAGAAAAGGGCGCATTCATTTTGATGGGTATGGTAAAATCAATTAAGAGATCAAAAGGATGGTCAAGGGTAGAGTTGTTAGATAAGACAGGAAGCGTGGGTATATTTGATGAAGAAAATACCACTATTGAGGCTGGTCGTTCTTATATTATTCTTGCAAACGATAATAGGGTTGTATCTGCAGTACCTGTGGATGAAATAAAAGAATCTAAAGACGCACTTGTTAAGTTTTTAAATTACAAGATGTTGCCATATAAAGATGATGAGATGTTTGTTGTTTCTTTTAAGCCAAGAACTACGAAGACTGGCAAGAAGATGGCATCCTTAACGCTGGCTGATGCTGCCAGAGAACTACACGCAGTTACAGTATTTCCAATGGCATTTCCAAAAGCATATATGAATGTTGAAGCAGGTAGTGTATATAGGTTTGAGTTTGGCAAAACAAAAGACGGTACAGTAATAATGGAGGATGTAAAAAATGTTTGATGAGTTAGCAGAACAAATACACAAGAATGCAGTAGAAAAAGGTTTCTGGGATAAAACTGTAGACCCTATCTTTGTAGCAAAACAAATGATGATGATTGTCTCTGAGGTGTCAGAGGCCATGGAAGCACTTCGTAAAGATATGGATCCAGATCAGATATCAGATGAGTTTGCAGATATTATTATTCGTACCCTTGATTTGTATGCTGGTATTGCAGAGGCAGGGTATGTAAAAAAATCCCTTGATTATGCCATCAAAGAAAAGATGGAAAGAAATACACATAGACCAAAGAAGCATGGGGTAAGATTCTAATGACAGTAACAATAGAAGAAGTGCTAGCACAACTAAATCCTAAATTAAGAAAAAATATTCTTGTTGGAGATGAGGTTCCAAAGACTGAGTATGCAGCAACACCTAGCTTTGGCCTTAACCGTGCACTTAATGGTGGGTTCCCATATGGAAGACAGGTATTGGTTTGGGGCAATAAGTCAAGCGCCAAGTCTTCTTTATGCTTACAAGTTGTCTCTATTGCACAAAAAGAGGGCAGAGTTTGTGCTTGGATAG
>Ga0194131_10001440_pt1 | contig 40580 bp, 36 predicted proteins | sample TA2KigO120mmetaG_FD_148631 | JGI IMG/M metagenome (GOLD analysis project Ga0194131, IMG submission 148631) | Freshwater microbial communities from Lake Tanganyika, Tanzania - TA2015053 Kigoma Offshore 120m | ecosystem: Environmental > Aquatic > Freshwater > Lake | place: Tanzania: Lake...
ACGCGAGAACTCCTGCCGTTCCCCCGATTGTTTGACCAGCGCCGGCATGCGGACTTCGGCGTTTTCAAAGGTGGTAAAACGCTTCTCGCAACTCATGCAGCGCCGGCGGCGGCGAATGCTGCTGCCGTCTTCCGAAAGCCGGGTCTCAACGACCTGGGTCTCGGCGTGGCTGCAAAACGGACATTTCATGGGCCGCGCTTGATCAGCGGGTTAGCGCGCATACACCGGCAACTTGGTGGTCAGTTCAGCCACTTCGGCCTTAACGCGGGCGATCACCGCCGCGTCGTTGGGCGCATCCAGCACATCGGCGACCAGGTGCGCCAGGCGCTCGGCCTCCAACTCGCGGAAACCGCGCGTGGTAATGGCTGGCGAGCCGATGCGGATACCGGAGGTCACAAACGGCTTTTGCGGATCGTTCGGAATCGCGTTCTTGTTCACGGTGATGTGGGCCAGACCCAAAGCGGCCTCCGCCTCCTTGCCGGTCAACCCCTTGGCTTGCAGGTCAACCAGGAAGACATGCGAATCGGTGCGCCCGGAGACAATACGCAGGCCACGCTCCATCAGCACCTTGGCCATCACCCGGGCGTTTTCCACGACTTGCTCTTGATAATGCCGGAATTCTTTCGAGGCGGCCTCCTTGAAGGCCGTTGCCTTGGCGGCGATGACATGCATGAGCGGCCCACCTTGCAGACCGGGGAAGATGGCCGAGTTGATCGCCTTTTCGTGTTCGGCCTTCATCAGGATGACGCCGCCGCGCGGGCCCCGCAGGGTTTTGTGCGTGGTCGAGGTCACCACATCAGCGTGCGGTACCGGGTTCGGGTAAACGCCAGCGGCGATCAGGCCCGCATAGTGCGCCATGTCAACCATAAAGATGGCGCCAACCTCTTTGGCAATCTTGGCAAAACGCTCGAAATCAATGCGCAGGGCATAGGCCGAAGCGCCGGCGATAATCAGGCGCGGCTTGTGTTCGCGGGCCAGCGCTTCCATCTTGTCGTAGTCAATTTCTTCCTTGGCGTTCAGGCCGTAGGCCACCACATTGAACCACTTGCCGGACATGTTGAGCGCCATGCCGTGGGTGAGGTGGCCGCCTTCGGCTAGGCTCATGCCCATGACGGTGTCGCCGGGTTTGCAGAAGGCCATGAGCACGGCCTGATTGGCCTGCGAGCCGGAGTTGGCCTGCACATTGGCCGCTTCAGCACCGTACAGTTTTTTCAGGCGATCAATGGCCAGTTGCTCAACCACATCGACATGCTCGCAGCCACCGTAATAACGCTTGCCCGGATAGCCCTCGGCATATTTGTTGGTCAACTGTGAGCCCTGCGCCTGCATCACGGCTGGACTGGTGTAGTTCTCCGAGGCAATCAGCTCAATGTGGTCTTCCTGGCGCTGTTCTTCGCCCTTGATGGCGGCCCAGATTTCAGGATCGGTATTCGGCAACAGATGGTCGGCGGCAAACATGACAAAGCACCCAGTCAGTCAAAAAAGAAGGGGGATTTTACCGCAAGGCCGCTGTTTTAGCGCGGCGCACCCAGATCAAACTAGGCGCGAAAAATGAAATACACCGCCCCCAAGAGGCACAACGCGGCCCAGACATAGTCCCATTTGAACGGCTGCTGCATGTAAAACATCGCAAAGGGTACGAACACCAGGAGGGTGATCACCTCCTGCATGATTTTCAGTTGCGCCAGGCTGAAGACGGTAAACCCGATCCGGTTGGCCGGGACCTGAAACAGATACTCGAATAGCGCGATACCCCAGCTGGCGAACGCAGCGAACCACCAAGGCTTGTCGTTGAGGTTTTTGAGATGGGCGTACCAAGCCACCGTCATAAACATGTTCGACAGCACCAGCAAACCGGCGGTTTGCAAAAAAGCATAAAGAATGTGGGCGTTTGGCATGGTGCGGACCTATCCTGCAAAGAGCGAGGCGGCAGAGTCCACCCAGCAGGCTCAGAACTCGTTCCGGATGCGCCTGTAGCCCTTTACCAGTTCCAGGTTGGCCTGGGTGACGCTTTCCGAGAAGCCGGTCTGATCCGGGGTAACCGGCGTGATGGTCGCCAGTTCGGAATCGGAGTGAATGTTGCTGGTCGAGGGAATGTAGAACCCAGGCGGTACACGGCAACCCTCCACGACGGAGTTGTGGCGCACTACCGAGCCTGTGCCCACTTCGCAGTTGAATAACACCGAGTTGAAGCCAATGAAAACCTGATCGCCCACGGTGCAGGGCCCATGCACAATGGAGCGGTGGGCGATGGAAGCCCCTTTGCCAATCCGGACCGCACTTCCCGCCTTGCAGTGAATTACCACGCCATCCTGAATGTTTGAGTTGGCGCCGATGGTGATCGCATCCATCTCACCGGCATCATTGACCTCATCGGCACGGATGACCGCATAGGGGCCAATAAACACATTTTCTTCCACAATCACCTTGCCGCAGAGGATGGCCGTAGGGTCAACAAAGGCCGTTTCGTGAACGACGGGTACATCGCCATTGGGGTTGCGTCGGATCATGGGAACTCCAGTCAGAAAATAATGCCCGGGATTATCCAAGCATCAAGGGTTCCGGGCCAGAAATAAATACATCTTATGAGGATGTGCGCATCTACTTGGTAGAATCGCCTCCCATGGAAACGCGTGTGTTGCGTGTTGTAATGATGACCTACCGGCTGAAGACCCAGCCGACCTTTGTTGATTGATCCACTGAATGACGAATCCCCTGCTGCTCCGCCTGTTCCCCTTCCTGGCCTGGTTTCCCATCAGTACGGCCCTGTTGCGCGGCGACATGATCGCCGGCATCACCGGGGCGTTGGTGTTGGTACCCAAGGCGATGGCGTACGCGCAGCTCTCTGGTTTGCCTATCTATTACGGCCTGTATGTCGCGCTGATCCCCGCGGCCCTGGGGGCCCTATGGGGATCGTCGCGACAGCTTTCCACCGGACCGGTGGCCATCGTCTCGCTGATGACTGCGGCGGCCATCACCCCGTTTGCCGTACCGTTCTCGGAGGAGTTCGTTGGTCTGGCGCTGGTACTGGCCTTCCTGGTAGGTCTGATCCAGTTTTTGCTGGGGGCCTTTAAGCTCGGCACCATCGTCAACTTTGTGTCGCACCCGGTCATTCTGGGCTTCATGAATGCGGCCGCCATCATCATTGCCTTGTCGCAACTGGATATGCTGCTGGGCATCCCCAAGGGCCGCAGTGACTCCTTCCTGTTTGATATTTGGGAAATGTTCGGCTATCTGCCGCAAACGCATCTGCCTACTTTGGCCATGTCAGCCTTTGCCCTGGCACTCATGCTCGGCCTGAAAAAAATCCCTTCCCTGTCCAAGCTCTCCGTCCTGATCGCCGTCGTTGTCACCATCATCGTCAGCGCCGTCATCGAATTCGAACACAAGACCCACGGCAGCACCGATCAGATTGCCGATCCAGCCACACAGCAAATGGCACGCGACTACATCACCGCTGCCCGGCTTATCCAGTCCATGAATGTGCAGTCCACCGAGCTTTCCAGCCAAATGCGGGATGCCAGCAAGGTGCGCGACGCCCGCACGGTAACCGACCTGGAATACACCATCGACCTCATGAAGATGGATCTCCAGACCCTGGAGGCAGAAAACAAGAGCCGGATGCATGCCATGCGCAAGCTTCAGTTTGAACGCAGCAAGGGCAGCGAAGACATCCCCACGACGCTCTTCTTGAAAGGCCAGGTGCCTGCCGGCGTTGCTACGGATGGCCGCCTCTGGCACATCAAAAAAATTGAAAAGGGCGAGATAAAGCTCATCGGTGGCGGAGATGTGGTTGGCAAGATCCCCGCGGGTCTCCCTTCTTTCCGCATCCCACCCCTGTCTCTGGACACCATCGTTTCATTACTCTCGGCGGCCTTTATCATCGCCCTGGTCGCCTTCATGGAGTCGATTTCCATGGCCAAGGCGCTGGCGGCCAAGACCAAGCAGCGCCTGGACCCGAACCAGGAACTGATCGGCCAGGGCCTGGCCAACCTGGGTGGCTCCTTCTTCCAGTCCTACCCGGCGTGCGGTTCTTTTACGGGTTCGGCCATCAACCTTCAGGCCGGCGCCAAGACCGGCTTCGCCATGGTATTCAACGGCCTCTTCGTTGCGCTCACCCTGTTGTTGTTGACGCCCTACCTCTACCACCTGCCCAAGGCCACCCTGGCCGTCATCATCCTGCTGGCCGTGACCACTCTGATCACACCGCAGGCCCTCAAGCACACTTGGCAGGCCAGCCGCACCGACGGCATCGTCGCCCTGACCACCTTCGTGATCACCCTCCTGGCCGCACCGCACCTGGACAAGGGCATCATGATCGGCGCGGTCCTGGCCATCCTGCTCTTCCTGTATCGCACCATGAAGCCGCGCGTTGCCATCCTCGGCCGCTTCGGCGATGGCACCCTGCGCGACATCAAGGTAAACCCGAACCTGGCCACCAGCAAACATGTGATCGCCATGCGCTTCGATGGCTCACTCTATTTCGCCAACATCGCCCATTTCGAGGATGCCGTCCTGGAAGCCGTCGCCGACCACAAAGAGGCCAAATACCTGCTGATCGTCGGCGACGCGATCAATCAGCTTGATGCCTCCGGCGAAGAAGTGGTGCACCACCTCGTGGAGCGACTTCGGGAGACCGGGGTTACGCTGGTGTTCTCAGGCCTCAAAAAACAGATTCTCGATGTCATGCGCAACACCGGCCTGCTCGACCAGATTGGCAATGGCAACATCTTCGCCACCGAAAACCAGGCCTTGGCCTCAATCTACGAACGCCTCGGCGAGGAAGCGGCGGACGATCTGCTCTGTCCGCTACCGTCGGGCTGGTCAAAGTCGGGATAGCCGACCTAACCCACCATGCACTCGAAGCCGCGCGAGGCCTTCTACACCAGACAGAAATATCTGTTCGCGCTGGTCTTCGTCGTGGTGGCCATCGTTCCCCTGGTTGTTCTCAATTACAACGCCTCGCGCCTGTACCAGCACTCCTGGATGGAGAACACCTCGGCCCAGCTAGCCACCCTGGCGGGCGACCGCCGTGCCCTCATCGACCGCTTTCTGGAGGCCCAGGAAGACCGCCTGGCCGGCTACCTGTCCCTGCACAGCGCCGAGACCCTGTCCCGGCCCGAGCGGCTGGCCGCCGTGTTCGCAGCCCTGAACCGGGGCGGCGTGATTACCGATCTGGGGGTCATCGACCGCCACGGCAAACACCTGGCCTACCAGGGCCCCTTCGCCCGCGAACTGGCGGGCAAGAACTACGCCGGCACCGAGTGGTTCACCGAGGTGATGAAGAACGGCCGCTATGTCTCCGATGTGTTCACCGGCTACCGCAAGGTGCCCCACCTGATCGTCGCCGTGGCCGCCCCGGATCGGACCTGGATCCTGCGCGCCACCATCAACTCGGCCCTGTTTAACGGCCTGGTTGAGAGCGCCGATGTAGGTCCAGCCGGCGACGCCTTCATCGTCAACCGGCGGGGCGAGTTCCAGACCCCGAGCCGGCTCGGCCAGCGGGTCCTGAGTGCGGACGAGATGGACTTCTTCATCCGCCTGGCCGACCAGCGCGGCCAGGCCATGCCGATGGGCGAGCAGATCCACAGCGCCACCCACCTGAACGGCGGTCAGTGGCTGCTGGTCCTGGAGAACAATGTCGCCGCCTCGCTCGCCTCGTACAACAAGGCGCGCCAGCGCAATACCCTGTTCGTCGTCCTGGCCGCCATGGCCATCGTCGTGGTCGCGATCCTGCTCACCCGCTCCATGGTCGGCCGGCTCGCCCGCGCCGAGCAGGAGCGCAGCCAACTAAGCGGCCAGATGGGCGAGATGGAGAAGCTGGCCCTGATCGGCCGCCTGTCCGCCAGCGTGGCGCACGAGATCAACAACCCGCTCCAGATCATCACCGACCAGGTCGGCCTGGTCGACGAACTGCTCGACGACGAGGATCCGGCCAAGGTGGTCAACCTGGCCGACTACCGCCAGGCCATTGCCAAGGTACGCACCCAGGTCGGTCGCACCAGCACCATCACCCGCCGCCTGCTCGGCTTCGCCCGCGTCGACGACCACACGGCGACCGCCCTCGACCTCAACCAGGCGGTCGAAGAGACCGCCGCCTTGCTGGAACACGAGGCCCACCGCCACCGCATCGAGATCGTGCGCCACTACCGGGCCGACCTGCCACCGGTACGCGCCGATGTCGCCCAGCTCCAGCAAGTGGTCCTCAACCTGCTGCACAACGCCATTGACGCCATCGGCCGCGACGGCCGCATCGTCCTCGCCAGCCGGCTGGAGGACGGGCACGCGGTGGTCGATTGCCACGATAGCGGCCCCGGCCTCACCGCCGAGGTGCTGGAGCACCTGTACGACCCCTTCTTCACCACCAAGCCCAAGGGAAAAGGCACCGGGCTGGGCCTCTATGTCTCGCGCGACATCATGGCCCGCCTGGGCGGCGAACTCGCCGCCGCCAACCACCCCGAGGGCGGTGCCGTGTTCTCGCTCAGCCTGCCCGTAGCGGCAGAGGGCGAGGCCCAGTTTGTTCCAACTTAGGAGATGTCACCATGAGCATACCCAGGCAGATCTATGACTTGATGATGGCCGGCGCACAGAGCTATGCGCGCTGGGACATCGAAACCTCGCTTCGGATCCTGCACGAGCGACGGCGCATGATGCTCCTGGGCCTGATGCTGCTGCCCATCGCTCTCATCGGCGTGGTCTTCGCCGGCCCGGTCGGCGACGCCCTGCCCGCCATCCTGGGCAGCAAGCAGGCCTACGGCCCGGCCCACTACACCACCACCATCTTCCTCGCCTCCATCGCTGTTGGCGTGGTCGCCGGCCTGATCACCGGCTGCATTGGCGCCGGCGGCGGCTTCATCATCGCCCCGGCCCTGATGAGCGCGGGGGTCAAGGGCATCCTGGCCGTGGGCACCGACCTGTTCCACATCTTCGCCAAGGCGATCATGGGCAGCGTCCTGCACCGCAAGCTGGGCAACATCTCGATCGCCCTGGCGGTCACCTTCCTGGTCGGCTCGATCGCCGGCGCCACCGTGGGCGGCACCATCAACCGCACGCTCTACGAGATGAACCCGGTCCTCTCGGACGCCTTCATCACCACCATCTATGTCTTTATCCTGGGCTTCCTGGGCTTCTACGGCATGGCCGACTACTTCCGCTCGCGCAAGGCCGCCATCGCCCCGGCCAAGGTCTGCGAATCGGCTGCCCCGGCGACCTACGACGACATGACCGGCCTGGCCCACAAGCTCCAGTCGGTCAACCTGCCGCCCATGATCCGGTTCGACGAGGGCGTGGTACCAGGCGGGCGGCGCATCTCCGGGATGTTCCTGGTCCTGTCCGGTTTCGTGGTCGGCATCGCCGCCGCCATCATGGGCGTGGGCGGTGGTTTCCTGACCTTCCCGATCTTCGTCTATGTGCTCGGCGTCTCCGCCTCCACCACGGTGGGTACCGACATCCTGCAGATCGTCTTCACCGCCGGCTATGCCGGCATCGGCCAGTACGCCATCTACGGCTTCATCTTCTACACCCTGGCCATGGGCATGCTGCTCGGTTCCCTGATCGGCATCCAGATCGGCACCCTGGTCACCAAGGTGGTGTCCGGCGTGACCATCCGCGGCTTCTTCGCCCTGGCCGTGATGTCGGCCTTCGTCAACCGGGTCTTCGCCCTGCCCGGCAAGCTGGCCGCCATGGACTACATCCCGCTCGCCAAGGAGACCGCCGCCACCATCGAAAACGTGGGCATCGGCATCTTCTTCGTCACCCTCAGCAGCTTCGCGGTCTGGGTGATCTGGACCTTCGTCGCCAACATCAAGACCCTGAAAGTGGAGGACTGATCATGCGCATTCACAACAAGAAGGAATTCGGCCTCGGCCTGGCCATGCTGACGGGCTTCTTCCTGGCCCTGTTCGCCATCTTCAGCCCGATCCACGAGGGCGGCCGCAACACCCTGGACTACATGGACGGGGTGTTCAACGCCATCTCCAAGCACTCGGCCTACTACATCCCCGAGGTCGCCGAAAAGGCGAAGCAGCATGCCGGCACCCAAGCGACCCTGGCGGTCAAGGCCGCCGATGACAAGCAGGCCGCGCGCATGGCCCGGCTGTTCGCCGCCGCCGGGGCCGAGGTGGCCGCCGACGGCGCCCAGCTCAAGCTAAGTGGCGACCTGGGCCGGCTCTTCGACACCGTCCTGACCGACGCCGATCTGATGTTCAAGAACGACAGCGCGGCGGTCTCGGCCAAGTACGGCGAGGACGGCCGTCAGGTGCTGTACGACTGGCACAAGGCCCTGTCGGCGATGGCCAAGGATCTCAACAAGCAGGAGAAGTACAGCGAGGCCAAGACCCTGCGCGACATCCAGACCAAGGCGGTGGAGCCAGCCTATAACTACTACGGCATTGAGGCCGTGCCCATGACCAGCATGCTCTGGATCGCCCTGGCCGCCCTGATTGGCTATGTCGTGTACACGATCTGGTATGGTTTCGCCATTCTGTTCCTGTTCGAGGGCTGGGGGTTGAAGCTCGACCACTGACGCGACGATCCGGGGCAGGTCACCTCCCCGCCCCGGAGCCACGCATGCTCGACTTCCTCGCCCGCCTCTTCCGCAGCCAGCCGCGTCTGGCACCGGAGGCCGTGCAATCGGCCTTCCGGGACCACTACCGCAGCTTCCGCGCCCTCATCACCGCCAACAACAATGCCCTCGAGCTGATGTCAGCGACCGAGGACATGCTGAGCTCCGGTCGCCCGTTCGGCATGGCCTTCGTGCGCGGCGAGATGACCGCCCTGACGGTCAATGTTTACAAGATGGTGCGTAGCCTGATTGCCCTCTCCGACGGCCGCTATCAGGAGCTGGACGAACGCTTCAAGAAAATCACCGACCAGATCGAGGCCATCCTGTCGCGCCAGCCCGAGGCGGCCGGCAGCGCCCAGATCCTGGACCTGACGGTGATCGACCGCCGGGTGGTTGACCAGGTCGGCGCCAAGATGGCCAACCTGGGCGAGATTCGCAACCATGTCGGTCTCTTGGTCCCGGATGGCTTCGCCATCACCGCTGCGGCGGCGCGTCACTTCATGGAATCGACCCGAATCCAGGACGAGATCAACCGACGCCTGAAAACCCTCGATGTCGCCGACCTGGAGTCGCTCTACCTGGTCAGCACGGCGATCCAAGAGCTGATTGCCGCTGCCCCGCTGCCCGCCGACCTCGACACCCTCCTGCACGAACACTACGGCCACCTGGCCGAACGCTGCGGCGGCGCGCCGGCGGTGTCCCTGCGCTCCAGCGCCCTGGGCGAGGACAGCCGGCACGGCTCCTTCGCCGGCCAGTACCGCACCCGCCTCAATGTCGCCGCCGAGGCCATCGTCGAGGCCTACAAGGAGATCGTCGCCAGCAAGTACCAGAGCCAGGCCATCGTCTACCGCCAGCAGCGCGGCTACCGCCACCAGGATGTCTTCATGGGCGTCGGCTGTCTGGTCATGGTGGACGCCGTGTGCAGCGGCGTGGCCTACAGCCATGCCCCCGAGGACGAGCGCAGCCCCTGGCTGGTGATCCACGCCGCGCATGGTCTGGGAAACCAGGTCGTCGACGGCAGCTCGGCCTACGATCTCCTGCATATCCTGCGCGAGTCACCCCACACGGTCGCGGTGGCACACCTGGCCGACCCGGCCGCGCCCTGCCTGAGCGAAGACCAGGCCCGCGAGCTGGCCCGCCAGGCCCTGCTCATTGAGGCCCACTTCGGCACCCCCCAAGACATCGAATGGGCGCTTGACCGCCAGGGCCGCCTGGTAATCTTGCAGGCGCGCCCGATCGGCGCCCCGAGCAAGGAGGCCTCGCCGCCCCGGTTGCAGGCGGCGCGCAGCCTGGTTGAGGGCCAGACCCCGCTCCTGGCCGGGGGCGTCACCGCCAGCCGGGGCGTGGGTGCCGGCGCGGTGCACAAGGTCACCTGCGCCCTCGATGTGCTCAACTTCCCCAGGGACGCCGTCCTGGCGGTCGAGACCCCCTACCCGGAATGGGCCGTGCTGCTCGACCGTGCCGCCGCCGTGGTGAGCGAGTCCGGCCAGGCCGCCACCCACCTCGCCACGGTGGCGCGTGAGTTCGGCGTGCCGGCCCTGTTCGACCTGCCCGGTGCCCTGAAACAACTTGAAAACGGCCAGACCGTGACCGTCGATGCCACCGCGCGCCGGATCTACGACGGCCGCGTCGAGCCCCTTCTGGAGGCGGCCCGGCACCGGCCCAATCTGATGGAGGGCAGTCCGATCCACAACCTGCTTCAGGAGGCGCTGACCCTGATCACGCCCCTACACCTGACCGAGCCCGACTCGCCCTTCTTCAAGCCGGTATCCTGCCGCACCCTGCACGACATCACCCGCTTCTGCCACGAGAAGGCGCTGACCGAGATGTTCAACTTCGGCCACCGCTACGGCGCCAAGGACAAGTCGGCCAAGCAACTCTATGTCGTCGGCATGCCCGCGCAGTGGTGGGTGATCAATCTGGAGGATGGCTTCCGCCCCGACACCGACCTCACCACCCCGTTCATCCGCATCGAGGACATCGTCTCCGAGCCCATGCTGGCCATCTGGCGCGGCATGACCGCAGTGCCCTGGCAGGGGCCGCCGCCCGTGAGCATGAAGGGCCTGGGCTCGATCATCGCCCAGTCGGCCATGAATCCCCAACTCGACCCGGCGGTGCGCTCACGCATGGCCGGGCGCAACTACTTCCTGCTCTCGCGCCACTACTGCAACTTGAGCGTGCGCCTGGGTTATCATTTCGCTCTGGCCGAGGCCAGCTTCTCCGAGTTGCTCACCGAGTCCTATGTCAACTTCCAGTTCCAGGGCGGTGCCGCCGATGAACGCCGGCGTCGGCGCCGGGTGCAGATTCTGGGTGACCTGCTGCGCGAGATCGACTTTCGGGTTGAGATCAAGGGCGATGCGCTCAGCGCGCGAATCGAGAAGCGGCCAGTGCCTTACCTGAAGGAGCGCCTGGTGGTGCTGGGTTACCTGCTGATCCACACCCGCCAGGTTGACATGGTGATGGACGAAGAGGGTTACATCGGCCGCTACCTGGACCGGATCCACGCCGACATCGCGCGCATCCGACAAGAGATGAATGAAGGTGACCAAACTTGAAACGCCCGCGCAACATCCTGCTGGTTGACGACGAGGAGGACTTCCTCGCCACCATGGCGCGCCGCCTCGGTCGGCGCGAGTTCGAGGTCCGCACCGCGACCCGCTGCACCGACGCCGTTCCCATCGTCGCGTCGGGCTGGCCCCAGGTGGTGGTGCTCGATGTCATGTTGCCCGACACCGATGGCATCGCCTGCCTGGGCCGCATCAAGCAGGCCGCCCCCCGCCTGCCGGTGATCATGCTGACCGGCCACGCCTCCATGCAGGCCAGCCTGCAAGGCATGGAACAAGGCGCCAGCGACTACTGCCTGAAGCCGATCGAGATCGACGAACTGGTCGAAAAGCTCATCATCGCCTTCAACGAGGCGGGGGCGTCGGCGTGATCCGGAACGGCGCCCGACCCTCCGAAAATTTAGCCGCAATTTTCCACAATTTCCGGGATAATCCCGTGTATCTTTGATACTCCATCAGGAGATTTGGCCATGCTTACCGGCACTGTTAGAGACATTCTCATCCCGTTAAACGAATACCCCACCGTGTATGAGGACGCTACGCTCCACGATGTTTTCGCGACGCTCAAGGAGAAGCACGACTCGTCCGAGCAGTTCCGTAGCGCACTGGTGCTCGACGCCAAGGATCATCTCGTCGGCATGCTCGGCCTGCGCGACCTGCTCCACGCCCTGCTGCCCGACTACCTGCACCACGGTGCCGCGCACTTCGAGGGCAAGAGCGACGATGTCGCGGCGCTCGCGCTGCTGTGGCAGGACGATTGCGCCGAGCAGGTGCGCAAGGCCTCGATGCTGCGGGTGCGCGGCAGTGTCACACCGATCAAGATCACGGTGGCGGCTTCCGACCCCCTGTCCAAGGCCGTGTTCCTTTTCGCCACCCATAACACCAACATCCTGCCGGTCGTAGAGGCCGGGCGCATCATTGGCGTGCTCCGCATCGTCGATGCAGCACACGAAGTTGCCAATGCCGTGTTCAGTTCCGGAGAGTCCGCATGAGCGCAGAAAACATCACCCTCGACAGCCCAGCCGCCCGCTTCGACTGGAAGAAATGGACCGCCCTCCTGGGCGGTCTGGCCGTTTTCCTGGTCATCTACTTCTCTCCGCCCTGGGGCGTCGCCATCGACCCGGGCGGCAAGGAATTTACCCTCTCGCCCGAAGGCAAGGCGGCCATCGGCCTGTTCCTGATGGCCGGCATCTGGTGGGTCTTCGAGGTGATCCCCATCGGCGTGACCGCCATCGCCATCGGCGTATTCCAGGCGCTATTCGCCATCCGCCCGGCCAAGGAAGCCTTCCGCGACTTCATGGACCCGTCGGTGATGTTCATCTTCGGCTCCATGATCGTCGGCATGGCCTTCACCAAGTCCGGCCTGACCAAGCGCATCGCCTACAAGATGCTCGCCATCGTCGGCGAGAACACCCGCACCATCCTGCTCGGCTGCCTGGTCGTTACTGCACTGCTCACGCACATCATGGCACATACCGCGGTGGCGGCGACGATGTTCCCCATCCTGCTCGCCGTGCTGGCGCTCTACAAGGAAGAGCAGGGTGCCTCGCGCTTCGGCAAGAGCCTGTTCATGGGCATGGCCTGGGCAGCGGGCGCGGGTAGCGTCATCACCCTGCTGGGCGCGGCCCGCGGCCCGGCGGCGGCGGCCATGTTCCAGGAATTTACCGGCCGGCAGATCAGTTTCTTCGATTTCCCCCTCTACATGGGCCTGATCGGCTGGAGCATGGTGTTCCTGATCTGGATCTATCTGTCCATCGTCTTCAAACCCTCGAAAGCGACCATCCCCGGCCTGCGCGACAAGGTGGCCAAACTCTCCCGCACCCTCGGTCCGATTAGCCGCAATGAGATTTTCGTACTCGCCTGCGTCGCCCTGGTCGTGGCGCTGATGGCCATGCAGCAGGCGGTGCCCGCCCTGAAGAGCATTGACCGCGCGGCGCTGATGCTCACCTCCACCCTGCTGTTCTTCATCTTCGGCGTGTTGAAGGTGCAGGACCTCGAGGAGCTGCCCTGGAATATCATTCTGCTGTTCTCGGGTGCCATGAGTATCGGCTTCTGCCTGTGGAAGACCGGGGCCGCCGAATGGATGGCAGTAACCTGGCTCGGCGCGCTCACCGACGCGCATTGGTGGGTGTTCGTCATGGGTATTTCCGCCTTTGTGCTGGTGATGACGAACTTCATCATGAATGTCGCCGCCATCGCCATTTCCCTGCCGGTCTCGCTGGTCATCGCTCGCTACCTTGGTGTCGCCCCCGATGTGATCTTCTACGCCTCGCTGATCACCGCCGGCATGCCCTTCGTGCTGCTGATCGGCGCCGCGCCGAACGCCATCGCCTACGAGTCGAAGCAATTCACGCCGGGCGAGTTCTTCAAGCACGGCATGGTCATGAGCGCGATCCTGCTGGTCGTGCTGGGACTGGCGCTGGTCACGATCTGGCCGCTGTTCGGTATGTCGATCCTGGCGAAGTAACTTAAGAGGTCAAATCAAGGTCAACTTGCGGTCAAATCGCCTCTAGAGCCCGATTGCCCCAGTTCAGCACGCAGGTGCGTTGCGCCATTTTGTCAGCCAAATCCGGGTGTTCGGCCCGGATGACGCTGGCGGCAAACTCGCTCATGAAGCGGGCCTTGAGTTCAGCGCGAGCACGATCGACACCCATTTCCTCGTAGGGCGCGGAGGCCAGCAAGAGGAAACCATCATCCGGAATGCGCCCGCCTTGCATGTTCGATTTGATAATCCCCGCGGCCTTGCGGAGGGGATCGGCCAAATTGGGGCTGTAGGGACCGATGATGAGCGCCTTGTTGGGCATATGCAGCCAGTCAAACCCCCGGCCGATGCAGATCATCCATTCGCCATGCTCCAGTTCGAGCGTGCGCTCGGTCTGACGCACCTCGGCGATGTGATCGAGGTTCCCCAGCAGCAACGGCAGCAGATCGGCCCGCACCTGCGCAGGCATATCGGGGAACAATTGCGTCAGGCGCGGTAGCAGGCTGTCACGATCAGCCTCGCCCAGTTCAGCCAGATTCAACACCTCACCCTGCGTGCCGTGCAGGATGAGGGCATCCTCATCCGTCTCGAAGCCGCACACCAAGGGATACACCGTGCCGTGGCCGCTGCCAAACAAGGCCTCAACCTGTGCCTTGATCTCGAAGGTGTGGGCGCGGGCATCAGCGGTGCAATAGTTGAATCCGGCGCAACCACGATGCTCGCTGCCTTTTGAATAATGATAGGTAATCATCATCAAGCTGCGCCGCCCTGCCTTGACCACCCTGGTGACGGCATCGGTAATGGTTTCACCCAAATGCGGCCAACCGAGATTAAACATGCCGCCCAGGTTGCGGAACGGCTGAATGATGCCCGCTGGGGTGTTGGTCGCAACAGGGATGTTGATGCGCCCGTCCATGCATTTCATGACCAGAATCGCCGTGGGGTGCTCGGCCAGATAACGCTGGCGGGCAAGCCAGGCCTCGGGTTTACTAAACTCAAGGGCATGGCGATGAGCGAGATCGAATAACCAGTCGATACGCTCGGCGATGGGGCGGGCATGCATGATCACTCCTCAACGAAAACAGAACCCCGACAGCTTATGCCTCTGCGAATACAATGCAAGGGCTAAAACGATTGCAGAGAAAATCATGTCGCCAAGCCACGCTCACCTTGATCTTGCCGCCCTCCTGCGGCCATTCATGGCCTGGAAATTGTGGTGGTGGCGCGTCAACCGCGACACCCTCAAGGACGACGCAATGGCCGGGCTGACCGGCGCCATGATTGTGCTTCCGCAGGGCGTGGCCTTCGCCACCATCGCCGGCCTGCCACCGCAATTCGGCTTGTATGCGGCCATGGTGCCGGCCATCATCGCGGCACTGTTTGGCTCTTCTTGGCATCTCGTCTCCGGCCCGACCACCGCCATTTCCATTGCCCTGTTCGCGGCGCTGCACAACCTGGCCGAGCCCGGCAGCATCGAATACATCCAGCTCGCGCTGACGCTCACTTTCCTGGTCGGACTGTATCAACTGGTTCTCGGCCTGGCGCGCATGGGCACCTTGGTGAACTTCATCTCGCACACCGTGGTGATTGGCTTTACCGCTGGTGCGGCGGTCCTGATCGCCGGCAGCCAGATCAAGAACTTCACCGGCATCCCCATCCCACGCGGGACGCCCTTTTACGAAACCATCCACCAGTTGTTCGTCCAATTCGGAAATATCAACCCCTTTGTGCTGGCAGTCGGAACGGTGACGCTCGTGGCCGGATTGCTGGCAAAAAAACGGATCCCAAAGTTCCCCTACATGATCGCGGCGATGATCGTCGGCAGCCTGGTCGCCGCTCTTCTCAACACCCTGTTTGGCGGTGAAGCGGCGACCGGCATCAAGACCGTTGGCGCCCTGCCTGCCGGCCTGCCGCCCTTGTCGCTGCCCGATTTTTCTTTCGACGCCCTGCGCCAACTGGCGATCCCCGCCCTGGTCATCACCCTGTTGGCCTTGACCGAGGCGGTGTCGATCTCGCGCTCGATCGCCACCAAGACCGAACAGCGCATTGACGGCAATCAGGAATTCGTCGGCCAGGGTCTCTCCAACCTGTTCGGCAGTTTCTTTTCCGGCTATGCCAGTTCCGGTTCTTTCAACCGCAGCGGCGTGAATTTTGAGGCCGGTGCGCGCACGCCGCTGGCCACGGTGTTTGCCTCGGTTTTTTTGTTGCTGATTTTGTTGCTGGTCGCGCCCTTGGCGGCCTACCTGCCGACCGCCGCCATGGCCGGCATCCTGTTTTTGGTGGCCTGGGGGCTGATCGACTTCCATCATATCGAATCCATCTGGCAGACCAGCAAACCGGAAGCGGCCATTCTCTGGACCACACTGCTGGGCACGCTGATCAATCTGGAAATAGGCATCTTCGCCGGCGTGCTGCTGTCCCTGGTGATGTATCTCTACCGCACCTCGCGCCCGGAGATCGAGCCGGTGGTGCCCGCCGGCCTGGAAGGCAATGCGGCCTGTCAGGCAGTGGACGCCAAGGGCCGGCCGGAATGTCCGCAGGTACGCTTTGTGCGCATCAACGGCTCGATCTATTTTGGTGCCGTTGATTACATCCAGGGCGCGTTGCAACAGATTGATGTCGAAAACCCCCAGCACAAGACCGTGGTTATTCACGCCCCGGCAATTGGTTTTGTTGATGTCGCCGCGGGCGAGATGCTGGCGCAAGAGGCAAGGCGGCGGCGGCGTCTGGGTGGCGGCTTGTATTTCTACGCCCTGCGCGACTCGGTGCAACGCTTTTTGCGCCAAGGCGAATATCTCAAGGACATCGGCGAGGGCGGCTTTTTCCCGCCCGGCTCGAATGCCCCCGGCGCGGTGTACTGGACGCTGGACCCCGATATCTGCCGCACCTGCACGGCGCGCATCTTCAAGGAATGTCACGGCAATGTGTTACCCGATGGCCATCGCCGCCTACGCCTGATGCTGGCCACCGACGGCAGTGCCACCAGCGTTGCGCCGCGAGACCTCGCGCTGACGCTGGCACAACGCATGGGTGTAAGCCTGGATGTAATGACCATGGTGCAACCCGGGGCCGAACCCGAGCGCGCCGAATTGCGTTTGTCATTGGTGCGTGATGCAGCAGCGCCTTTGGGCGTAACCTGCGAAGACATCGTAGTGGAAGGCAGCGAGCCGGTACGCGCCGTTATTGAGGCGGCCGCCCGTGCCGATACACAGGTTCTGGTCATTGGCCGCACCCCGCCCAAAGGCCTCACCGATCGTTGGGTTGGCCACCATGCCGCACACCTGATCGACGCCGCACCCTGCCCGGTACTGGTCGTGCCCCAGGGCTGCGGACTCTGGAAGACGCGCATCCTGGTCGGTTATGACGCCAATCCGTCATCAGTGGCGGTGCTTGATCTGGTCGCCACCCTGGCCCGCGCCAGCGGCGTACCGGTGACCCTGGCCACCGTCGTCAAGGAAGGCGCACCCGCCGCGCGGGTGTTGGCCGAGATGGCCGAGGAGGCCGCGGCCCAGTTGCGGATCGAAGGGGTTGCTGCGGAAGCCCGGCTGATTCACGGCGCTCCGGCTCAGGCCCTGGCCACGCTTTCGCGCGAGATCGACGCTGACCTCATTGTGCTGGGCAAACGCCAGGGCGGCCTTAACCGCCTGCTGCCCAACAGCCCTACAGACCGTCTCATTGGCCTGGCCGAATGGCCCGTGCTGATCGCAAAAACCGGGCGCGTGGCAGGACCGAACCGGGGCTAAACACCCGCGCACGCCCGCTTCAGCACCCGCAACAGCGGCGGGCGCGTGATTTATACCCAGGCGCAAAGAATGTCGCCGATGCCGATGCAATCGCGTGTTGCCGCCGTGTGGCTCAGCCCTGCGGCTTGACGCGGCGGAAGGCGCGCCAGATGGCGATGTCGTAGGCGATTTTCAGAGCGCCGCAGGCAATGAGCGGTCTGTGGATAGCGATGACCCCACTGGCCCACCGCCAGCGTCATCAACGCCGAGCCAAGCAAGGTGGCGGTGGAGATCAGCCCGACTTCCCACTGGCCCAACCCGAGCGCAAGCAGATAGACGGGCAGCAAGATCGCGACATAGCCGTCGGTGAAGGCCCGCAACGCGCGGCCGGTCAACAGCAGGCGCGCCTCGGGCGCAACCCGGGCGGGAAGCGGCATGATTACCGGATATCCGGCAAACGCACCTTTCCTTTCATTTGCCGACCACCTCACCACCGGCGGCCTTCCAGCCTTCGATGCCGCCCTCGATGAAGCGGGCCTTGAGGCCCTTGCTCTGAAGCGCATCCACCACGCTGTTGGACACCGCACCGCCGCGTACGCAATACAGGACAATTTCCTGATCTTTCGGCAGGCTGTCGGCCCAAGCGCTGATCTGCGTCGGGTCTTTCCAGTTCGCTCCGGTCAGTTGTTCGTGGGAAGCGTTGTGGTCGTCGGCGCGACGCACATCAAGGATGAACTTGCCAGCAAGGTCGAGGTTGGCGGGGTTGATGGTGCGATCCATGTTTTCAGGCTCCAATGACAAAGGTGTAGGCAAGTCCGATGGCGGCGCAGGCGCCGATGACTCTCATGATGTCCTGCTTGTACTTCCACAGGGCGATGAAGGCGGCGATGGCGACGACCACCGGCAACCATTCGAAGCCGCCTGTAAAGGGCGCAGCCTCCGTGCCTCGCGGCCAGAAGGTGTGCCAGGCGAAGAAGACCGCCAGATTGATGATCACGCCCACCACGGCGGCGGTGATGCCGGCCAAGGGGGCAGTGAATTTGAGGTCGCCGCGGGTGGATTCCACCAGCGGGCCGCCGGCGAGAATGAACAGGAAGGACGGCAGGAAGGTGAAGAAGGTGGCCACCGCAGCGCCCGCCAGGCCGGCGGCGATGGGGTCAGCGAACACCTGCTTGGCGACACCGCCCAGGTAGCCCACCCAGGTCACCACCATGATGAGCGGGCCGGGGGTGGTTTCGCCCAGCGCCAGGCCGTCCATCATCTGCAAGCCGGTCAACCAGCCGTGTTGTTCCACCGCGCCCTGATAGACATAGGGCAACACCGCGTAGGCGCCGCCGATGGTGAGGAAGGCGGCCCGGGTGAAAAAGTCACCCATCGTGGTCAGGGTGTCGTTTCCAGTGATGGCGAGCATGGCCGCGCCCCAGATGGCGACGAAGACCACGACCTTGGCGCTGAGCTTGCCCCAGGAGAAGGCGGCATGGGCGGGCGGCGGGGTGTCGTCGTCGATCAAGGCCGGGCCGTATTCCTTGTTGGAAGCGCCGTGACCGCCGCCGCCCTTGAACTTGGCCGGGGCGAACTTGCCGCCGATGGCGCCGAGGATGGCGGCGGCCAGCACGATCCAGGGGAAGCCGATCTTGAAGAAGAAGATGCCGATGAAGGCCAGCGCGGCGATGCCGTAAAGCAGTTCGTTCTTCAGGGCCTTGGAACCGATGCGCCAGGCGGCAAACAGCACCACCGCCACCACCGCCGGTTTGATGCCGTAGAAGATGCCCGCCACCAGCGGCACATCGCCAAAGTTGAGGTAAACCGCGGCCAGCGCCGAAAGCAACGCGAAGGCCGGCAGGAAGAACAGCACGCCGGCCACCACCGCGCCCAGCACACCATGCATCAGCCAGGCGATGTAGATGGCGAGCTGAATCGCCTCCGGCCCCGGCAGCAACATGCAGTAGTTGAGGGCGTGCAGGAAGCGGTGCTCGCTGATCCAGCGGCGTTTTTCCACCAACTCGGTGTGCATCATGGCGATCTGCCCGGCGGGGCCACCGAAGCTGATGAAACCCAGCTTCAACCAATAGGGAAAGGCCTCGGCCAGTGAGGGATGGGGCGGTCGAGTTTGCGGGGCGTCACTCATGTCGAGTCTCTCCATATTGCAGGTACAGGTAATCAAAGGTCTGGCTGGCAGCCGCTAGAAGGTCGTTGTCATCCTTCAGGCTGGCGCGCATTCCAGCCAGAATGGCCTCCAGTCCGGCGGCCTCGGGTGTCGGCTGGCCACCCACATCCAGAAAGTGAATGATGCGCGCCATGTGAGCGAGTGCCGGGTCGGCCTCCAAGCCAAAACTGGCCAGCAGGGTTTCAAAACTGACCCGCTCGCCGACATGACTGAAGGTCGCCGCATCGTAGTCAAAGCCGAGAGCCTCGGCCGGGCAATCGCCGGGCTGCGCCAGCCAGACAAAACGGGCCGCCGGATCAATATGGCGGTGAATCAGCCACGCCGAGGCAAGACGATCCACCCAGGGCCGTGCGCGGGTGGCCCAGGTGCGTCCCTGATACTCGGCCCGATCCAGCCTAGGTATTTGGGCAAGATTTGCCTTGGGCTCATTAGGGCTGGAGGCCTGTTCAAAGCGCTGCAAGGCCTCACGCGCCACGGATTGCCCCTCCGAGGGGAAAAAATCAATCTTCTCAATAGCCGCCAACTCGCGCCGCAAGCGCGCCGCCGCGCGCACACCCAATGCCGTGCTTTTCAGGGTATCCAGCCATTTTTCGTATTCAGCCCGGCGGTCAAACGCGGCAATGAAACGCGCCTCTTGGTCGGCATCCACAGCCGTGCAGAGCAAGGACTCAGCCTCACCGCCCGCCTCGCGCACCTCTTCCAGCAGATCCACCCAGCCGGTATTGGTAGCGAACTCGGGCAACAACCAGACTCCGTCACGCAACAACACCGCACCGGCCGCCCTGAAATGACGCCAAACCCGGATGCGCAGGCTGGCCTGAGCGGCAGGCAGGGTGATCAGCAAGAGTCTCCAATTCATGATGGAACGAATATTACATTAATCGTTACAAACATTACATTGCTGCTGACCACAAAGACTGACCGCAAACCGGAGCACCGGTTATCGCGGCGGATGGGTGCATTGAGGGTGGTGGTCGAGCGACTGCCGTCGCCGCCAAGCGAACGCTGGCGGCGCAAGGGCGGCGCGAGGGCTACCGGCGCATCACTCGTCGTCGCCGTAACGGTATTTCACATGACCGTAGCGAATGGTCAACACCGCCAGGGTGAGGAGCAAGACACCGCCAGTCACACCGATAATCTGCCAAACATCAAGGTTTTTGAGGTCCAGCACCAGAAAACGGGCCAGCGCAACGATGGCGATGTAGATGGGAAAGCGCACCGGCAACTTGCCGGACTTGTAATACAGCCCGACCATCGCCAGGATTTCAAGATACAAGAACATCAGCAGCAGATCCGCCAGCGTGGCCTTACCTGCCGTCCACATGAGATCGACTTCGCCCACCATCGCGCTGATCGTGGCGAGCGTGACCACCGCCAGACCGACATGTTCGACAACGCTCAAGACCGACAACGCAAACTCTGAAACGCGATTCTGTTTCATCCTCTCATCCTCCAAGCCGTTTTTACTCGACCCGCGCGTTGTACCGTAAAGTCCCCGTGATGGAAAGTGTTGCGGATGGATCCGGAAGGCACCCCCCTGTCATAACCCTTTGAAGGAAAGCCGGTTTTGGCATAGTTCAAATGCACCATACCAGAAGCAAGCCCTAATAATAACAACCGTCTTAAATATATTTCTTCATATATATCAGCATGTTGGACATTTCCAACAAGGCGTATTGAATATACTGATATGGGGTGGTTTTTATTTACATTGCCGTGATAACTGCGTATGTTACGGGTCTATAAAATTGATGATTGCCGCTCAAGACCAGAGGCAATAAACCACGGGGAACCCGAACGCTATGTTTAAGCATCAAGTACGCAACCTGTTGATCGTCATCACCCCCTGCCTCGGATGGGCCTTGGTTCAGCCCGCCCTGGCCGCTGATGCAAAGACCTCTTCGACATTCAAAGAGGCTTTTGCTGCTGCACGCAAGGCGGGCAACGAGACCTTTGAGTGGAACGGCAAGAAGTACATCACCACCAAGAAGGCCACCGCCAAGGAGACCGCCGCCAAAGGAAAGGCCGCTGCAAAGGATGACATCAAGGCAACCGGCGTAGCAACACCGGCTGCCGCTGCGGCCGCCCCCGCTGCCGCCAAGCCGGCTGCTGCCGCTACCACCGTCACTGCCATGCCGGTTGTTGCCCCCGTCGCCGCCCCCGTCGCCGTCATTCCGGCCCCCCAGGCCACCCCGACCACAGCGACGGCAAAGAACACCGTCTCATCCGTACCACCCTTTGTGTTTGCGCCAGTCAGCATTAGCCCTTCGGCACCCGCCTTTGTCGCCAGCATACCGACGCCCTGGTCTCCGCGCCCCAACCCCTATATTGTCCAACCGGTCACGGTCACCGTTGCGACGCCCCCGGCGACCTTCCCCTGGCAAGCTCAGGTCGCTACGCCGGCCCCGAGCATCGCACAGGCTCCAGCCACCCCCGCCGCGCCTTTCGCATTCGGCCAGGATAGCTATAACGCGAAAGACGCCAACAAATCGCGTTCCATCCTGCCGACCATTACCAAGGTCTATCCGACCGGCGAGAAACCCATGGTTGTCGTCACCTTCAACTGCCCAACCGAGATGGCCGGCGTCGCCACCCCTACCACCAAGATCATTCACTCCTTTTTTGATCTGGGGTTTAGCGCCATCAACGCCACGAATGCCCTGCCCTGGACGCTGCAACAGGTGTGTTCCTGAGGCCCTGCCACCGCCAATAAAAAACCCGGCCAAGGCCGGGTTTTTTATTGGGCATCAACGCCAGGACAGCATTCAAACCACATTGAGCGCCTTTGGGGTTCCAGCAGCGACGCCATAAGAACGCCATAAGCGACGCCTGACGCAGACACGCGCAGAGCACACCGAAAACACCCAGCCACTTACTTGGTCAGCGCAAGGAACAGCTCTGGGAGCTTCTCAGGGAGCCGTTCGATATTGTCCACCACGGTGTACTGGTTGCCGAAGATGTCCGCGACATATTCATCCGCCTTGGGATCCAGATTGATGCAGTAGGTGAAGATTCCGTCACGGTCGAGCTCGGTGACAGCGCGGCGGGCGTCTTCGATCAGCAGGCGTTCGTCCTGCACATCAATGTCGGCGGGCTGGCCGTCGGTGAGGATCAGCATCAGTTTTTTGTCGGCCTGACGCGCACCAAGGTAATGTCCGGCGTGCCGCATGGCTGCACCCATGCGGGTGGAATACGCAGCCTCGATGGCGGCGAGACGGGCCTTGGGGTCATCATCCCAGCGCTCGCCATAGCCTTTGATGTGCAGGTAGCGCACATCGTGGCGGGTGTTGGAATGAAAGCCGGCGATGGCGAAGGTGTCGCCCAATTGTTCGACGGCCCAGGCCAGCAGCGTGACCGCTTCCTGGCTGAGTTCGAGGATGGTCTGATCGCTGCCAAGCGCCTTTTCGTTAAGGGATTCCGACAAGTCGAGCAAGAGCATGACGGCAATATCGCGACCGTCGGTGCGATGGCTCATGTTGATGCGCGGATCCGGTTGCGCGCCCGCCTTAAAGTCGATCAGGGAACGGATGGCCACATCGAGATCCAGCTCTGACCCCTCTTCCTGGTAGCGGACACGCACCTTGTCCTGCGGTTTGAGGAGATCGAGGATGCGCTTCAGGCGCTTGGCCAATGCGCTGTGTTTTTCGAGCAGCCGATCAATATCCATCGGGTTGCCCTTGGGATGCAGCACTTCATACAGGCTGACCCAGTCCGGCCGGTAAGTCAGGCTCTTGTAATCCCATTCCGGATAATGGCGCGGGGGCAGGCCCTTCTGTTCGTCGCTCGGCGTGCGTTTTTTCTCCTTCTCGAACATCTCCTCGTCGTCGCTGTCCTCGATGAAGACCCACATCTGACGGTTGTCGTCACGGTAATCCACCACCGTGTTCTCAAAATGGACCTTGGCATACTGGTCGCTCTGGCGGCGGGTCTTGGCAACATAGCTCAGCGCCAGGGTCGCGATGTCGCGAGTGTTCGACTCACCCCCGGCCATCAAGTCATGAAAGCGCTGCGCAAAGTTCAGCAGGTCGGCATCGCGATAGCCGTGGTCCGGATCGAGCAATGCGCGCGACAGCATGGCCATGCGATGGCGCAGGCAGGAGGTCGTTTCCGGATCGCACGCCGCCTCGACCGGCTTGGGGTGCAGCGCCAGAAGAATACGCTTCAAGCCCGGATATTCGCGAACGAGCAAGATGTCGATGCGACTGTCCTCGAAAAACTCTACAGCCATGCGCTGGAACGGGCTCCAGTTGTCCGCGATCAGCGGCGTTGTCCAACGCTGATGACCAACCATATGGGCCACGGTGGCACGGTAACGATCAATCCCGGTGACACGGTCATGCGCTTCGCCGGCATCGTCGTACACATCCGGAATGCGCATGCCCAGTTTGTCGTAATACGGCACGGGCCTGCGCAACTCATCGAAGGCCGTCGAGTACGGCACCAGTTGCTCGGAGGTCTTCCACAGGGCGTGCAGGTAGAGATCCAGCTTGCGTTCCACATCCATAAACAGCGTGCCGTGGCGTTCGCGTTGCAACACGGCGCGGCTGTCAGCCGACTGCAGGGTGAAATAGTCGCGCTGCCGTTCCGGATGGTTGCGATAGTTACGGATACCGTATTCCACCCAGTTCTTGAGGCCCGCGAGGCTGAGCTGAGCCAGCAGAAAGGGAGCCTTCACGAAGAAATCAGGCAGCCCGGGACTGGGGAAGGTGGTGTGGTGACCGTGGATGGAGCCGGTGGTGCGCTCCATGAAATTCAAGGTGATGTCGAGATAATCCCGCATCTGCTCCTGCGAATGCAGGCGCCGCGCAACGGGTGCCAGGGTTTGCAGGAAGGGCGCAATGGCACGGCTGTTGGGCGACTTCTGCATACGCATAACCACCGCCATGATCTCCACCAAGGCATCTTCGCCCAGCACATCTGCCGCAGAGGGCCACGCTTCCATGAACGCCAGCATCGGCTCAGCGCCACGCCCTAACTTGCCAATGACGCGCGCGGCCTCCAGATAGGCATTCAGGCCCTCGCGCGTGAGAATGACCAAGGCCTCGGCCATGACATCCTCGAACACATCCTCAACCGGTTTGAAGCGGGTGTCGATCTGGGCCCAATAGGCCTTCATCAGTGGGTGCTGATAAGTGTTTTCGGTTTCAACTTCGGTCATGATCATCCTTCCCCCACCGGAGACGGGAGAGCGGGAGGCATCCTTTACGCAAAGGTTGCGTCAATAGCGTGGTCCAGCGTTTCGCGAATATCCGCGTCGTCAGTGATCGGGCGCACCAGTGCCATGCGACAGGCATCCCGCGCAACGACACCGTCCTTGATGAGGGCGGCGGCATACACCAGCAAGCGGGTGGAAATGCCTTCGTCCAGACCGTGGCCCTTCAGGTTGCGGGCCGTCTGGGCGATCTTCACCAGGCGGGCGCTCGTCGCCTCATCCAGGCCGGTTTCCTTGGCCAGAATGAGGGCCTCCAGCGCAGCCTCGGGGTAATCAAAATCAAAACCCGTAAAGCGCTGCTTGGTCGATTGTTTCAAATCCTTCATCAGGCTTTGATAACCCGGGTTATACGAAATCACCAACTGGAAGTCGGGATGTGCCTCGATCAATTCGCCCTTTTTGTCGAGCGGCAAGACACGGCGGTGGTCTGTCAGCGGGTGGATCACCACGGTGGTGTCCTGCCGCGCCTCGACGATCTCGTCGAGATAACAAATGGCACCCATGCGCGCCGCCGTAGTCAGTGGGCCGTCCAGCCAGCGGGTACCGCTGGCGTCGAGCAGGTAACGACCAACCAGATCGCTGGCCGTCATGTCTTCGTTGCAGGCCACGGTGATGAGCGGCTTGCCGAGTTTCCAGGCCATGTATTCAACAAAACGCGACTTGCCGCAGCCGGTCGGGCCTTTCACCATCACCGGCAGGCGGTTGCGGTAGGCGGCCTCAAACAGCGCGACTTCGTTCCCTTGCGCCTGATAGAAGGGTTCCTTATGAATCGTGTACTGGTCTTTTTGGGTCATAACCACTCCTAAAAATCCGTATTTCAAATTAGCTTTCAGATGCGCTCTATCGCGTCTGAAAGCCAATTAAATATCCACTCTATGTCAGGGGTTTCAGTCCCCGGAAGAAAAACGCCCCCGAGGGCGGGGGCGTTCTTCGGTTCAGCGTGTGCTGTACGCGCCTTATTACTTGTGCACGCCCAGCTTTTCACGCCAGCCCGGGTAGATCTTGTCGGCATCGCCCGGGAAGGACTCGAAGGCACGAGCAAATTCCTTGTGCTCCTTGGCCCACTCGATCGGGTCGGCACCGGCCTTCCAGCACTCGTAGGACTGACGCAGGGAGATCGCGCCGGCCGCCGGGCTGTCAATGTGACCGTAGGAACCGCCACCGGCCGTGTTGATGACATTGCCGTGACCCAGGTTCTCGAAGAAGCCAGGCAGACGCAGGGCGTTCATACCGCCGGAGATGATCGGCGTGGTGGGCTTCATGCCGTACCACTTCTGGAAGTAAACCGGGCCCTGGCACTCGTCGCGCTCGATCATGTAGGCCAGCAAACGGTCGTCCTTGGAGCCTTCCATCTTGCCGTAGCCCATGGTGCCCACATGGATGCCGGAAGCGCCTTGCAGACGGGACATCTTGGACAGCACGAAGGAGGTGTAGCCACGCTTGGCGGACGGGGAGGTCACAGCGCCGTGGCCGGCACGGTGGTAGTGCAGGTACTGGCCGGGGTACTGACGGCGAGCGGTGGTCACCATGCCGGGGCCGCCGACATAGCCGTCAACCAGGAAGGCCACCTTGTCGGCGTCCGGGCCGAAGGTTTCGAGGATGAAATCGGCGCGAGCCATCATTTCATAGTGGTCATCCGCGGTGATGTTGGCGGAGAAGATCTTGGCCTGGCCGGTTTCGTCCTGGGCGCGCTTCATGGCGTCATAGACCAGCGGGTAAACCTTCTTGGCCGGGCAGAAGACCTGGTTGCCCTGGGGTTCGTCGTTCTTGATGAAGTCGCCACCCAGCCAGAACTGGTAAGCGGCCTTGGCGAACGGCTCGGGACGCAGACCCAGCTTCGGCTTGATGATGGTGCCGGAGATGTAACCGCCATCCTTGACCGGACGACCGAGAATGCGCCACAGGTTGCTGATATCAACGGACGGACCGTCGAACAACTGGATGGCGCGCTCGGGCATGTAGAAGTCATACATCTTGGCATGCTCGCAATCGCCCATGCCCTGGTTGTTACCGATACACAGCGTCAGGAAGGAGACCAGCATCATGCGGCCGTCGGTGACATTGCGGTCGAACAGGTCGAGCGGATAGGCAATGCGCATATCCTCGGTGGCCTCGTCGATGTGATAGACCAGCGCATCCACGCCCTTGGTAAATTCGTCGGTGGTGCAGACTTCAACATTGGTACCGGTCGAGGACTCGGCGGCAAAGTGGGCAGCCACTTCCAGGAAGCCATAGCCAGCAGCGGGCTTCATCTTGTAGGCGACGAGAATGTGCTTACCGCCCTTGATCAGGTCTTCTTCTTTCAGAGACAGGTCAGCGTAGCGTGCGGATTGATCCATACTGTAACTCCTTCGTTTTGATCTTCAAAATGGTAAAAAATCCAAGGTTCAGGTCCCGAGTGACTGCGTATCGACTACAAACCACTGCAAGCTGGCAGCCTTTAAATCGGCAATCCCCTATTCCCTTATCGGGAGCCAGACTATATTCCCGACCATCCATAAAGTGAATTCAGAACTTTTGATAAACATTATCAGCATGACTTATAATTCGACGCGTTTTTAGGCCTTGTTTTCTGCACCATGTTGCATCTCACCCTCCGCCAGCTGCAGATCTTCGCCGCCGTCGCGCGTTGCGGCAGCTTTTCCAAGGCCTCCAAGGAATTGCATCTCACTCAACCAGCGGTATCAATGCAGGTCAAGCAGTTGGAAGAAAGCCTCGGGTTGCCGCTGCTGGAGCAACTGAAGAAACGCATCAACCTGACCGACGCGGGCCGCGAACTGCAACACACCAGCGTGCAGATCATGCAACAGCTGGTCAGCCTCGAACACAATCTGGATGCCCTACAGGGCCTGCAACGCGGCAGCCTGACCGTCGGTGTGGTCAGCACCGCCAGTTCCTTTGCGATTCGGCTGATCAGTCAATTTCGCGGTTTGCATCCCGACATTCGCATCACGCTCAATGTTGTAAACCGCGAAGCGCTGCTGCAACACATCGCCGAAAACACCGTGGACCTGGCCTTGATGGGGCAACCGCCCGCGCATCTGGAACTTGAACAGCAGGTGTTTATGGAAAACCCGCTGGTGGTTATTGCCCCAATCCAGCACCCCCTCGCCAAGGCCAAAAAGATCCCGCTGACCGAGATCGCCCACGAGCCCTTTGTTGGTCGCGAACCCGGATCAGGCACGCGAATGGCAACTGAGGCCTTCTTTCAGGCGCATGGCCTCAGCTGGCAAGTCGCCATGGAAATGAACAAGAACGAGGCCATCAAATTGGCCGTTGAGGCCGGTTTGGGACTGGGGGTGGTATCGCGCCACACGGTCACGCTAGAACTCGCCGCCAAACGCATCTGCACCTTGGATGTCGAAGGTTTTCCGATCCGGCGGTCCTGGTATCTGGTCAATCGCAAGACCCGTACCCTGTCGCTCGCGGCGCGCGCCTTTGCCGAATTTGTAGTGACCGAAAGCCCGCGTCTGGGGCGGATGTTGTAACAAAATCCGCGTCGCTGGCAGGGTTGAGCGGACACGCTCCGCTCGGCACAATGGCGATCAGACCAGACCCCTTAGCCAAACCATGCAGCTGACGCTATACCGCGACACGCCCGTCCAGCGCAGTACCCAAACCCTGCCAGCGGCTCTTTATAACCTGACCCGCACGCTACTGATGCGGAGCCCGGCGGAGTGCGTATTTGTCCCGCTGCGCCGCCTGCAATATCTTGCCGTGATCGACCGGGACGAAATTGTCTTCGTCGATTCGCAATACCAGGGGGTAATGGCGATCAGCTGGCAAAAATTCCAGCCGCATACCCGCTCAACGCTTGAGGACGCCGTGCCTTATGAGTGCGTGCTCTACCATGCTGACGAGGCCCGCGTGCAACAACGCCTCCCGATCGAGTTTGCCCAAGCACTGCGTACCCTGGCCGCCAGGAAAGGCCAAAGTGGGCCTGCCAGCGTGCTTAAATTTACACGCCCTCAACCTTCCAAGGGATAGCCCCGGCACGACTAACCCGGCTCTGCAGTGCCGCTAATCGTCGTCGCCCAACTCGGGATCCCAACCCTTGGTTCGGGCTGCACCCATGGCCTTTTCGTACACCGCGATATGGCGCTGACGCAGATCCTCGGGCAAACGGCTGGGCAAATTACCGTACTTGTCCCATTCGTCCTGCACCTTGTCCATGAGGATCTGCATGCGACCCAAGTTCCAGCCGGTGCAGTCTTCCGTGTCGGGAATAAAACCGAACACGCGGCCATCCAGCACGATTCGGCCAAGTTGGGTGATGCCGTGGTTGTCCTGATTGAGTCCGACGTAGGTGTTTTGCATGATTTTTACGGTAGTTGATTAGGATGTTATCGCGTCAACCCGGCATAGAGCAACGGCAACTTTTCTGGCAGGCGCTGGACATGATCAACGACCATGAAGTTCTTCTGGCCGAAGATGCGAGAGACATAGTTGTCAGCACGCGGATCCAGACTCATGCAATAGGTGGTGACGCCTAGTTTGGCGACTTCCTCCACCGCCTTTTTGGTATCCATGCGCAGGTATTGCGGGTCGCGCACATCAATGTCGGCGGGTTCGCCGTCGGTGATGACGATCAAGAGCTTCTTGGCCGAGCGTTGCAGCTTCAAGTGGTGGCCGGCGTGGCGGATGGCCGCGCCCATGCGGGTGGAAAGCTGGCCGGTCATGCCGGCAAGCTTGGCCTTGGGTTCTTCGTCCCAGTGCTGGTCGAAATCCTTGAAGCGGGTGTATTCCACGTTGTGGCGGCCATCGGAGCAGAAGCCGTGGATGGCGAAGGGGTCGCCCACCTTGTTGATGGCATCGGCCAGCAGCACGCAGGCCTGCTGGGTGAGTTCGCGCACTGAATACTCTTGATCCTGCACTTTCTCGTTGGTGGACTCGGACAAATCCAGCAACACCAGGATGGAAAAGTCGCGGGTCTTTCGCACCGAGCGCATCATGATGCGGGGATCGGGCTGGTTGCCCAGGCGAATGTCGGTGAAGCTCTGGATGGCGGCGTTGATGTCGATCTCGTCGCCATCTTCCAGCTTGCGGATGCGCTGGACGCCCTGCGGCTGCATGGCATCGAGCAGGAACTTCATGCGGTGGATTTCGCGTTTGTACTGCGCGGTAATGCCGTCGATGACATCCAGATCGCCCTTCTTGGCGCGTTTTTCCAGCACCGTCGCCCAAGCCGGGCGCTCGAGCTGAATCTGGTAATCCCACTCGGAATAGTGGAAGGGGTCGGAGATGGGCTCCTTGCCCTCGGTTTCGTTGAAAGACTTTTCGCCACCATATTGGTCGCCGATGTTCTCGTAGGGGAAGAGCTCGGTGCCGAGCACCCAGATCTCCTGGGCGTCGTCGCCGGCGGTTTCCACATCAATCTCGTTCGCCATTTCCATGACACTGACATACTTGCGGATCTGCTTGATGGATTCGTAGCCGGCACCCGCAGCCTTGGCGAAATCGAATTCCTCAAACGCCCAGAAATAGCGGTTGTCATCGCGGTAGGGTGCGGTCAGCAAATCAGTACGCGGATTGAAGGCGATCTTCTTCTGACCGAGGGAGTGGGCCAGTTGCACGCCAATATCCCAGGAGGTGAGGTTGGTGTCGAGCTTGTCCTGCGCCAACGCGAACAAGGCACGGCCTTCTACAATCCACGCGTCGTCATCGATGTAGGTCTCGTCGAGCAATGCCCGCGCCAAGCGGTTGAGGTAATCGCCCACGCTCTTGTTCAGGGCCGGGGTCGCGGTATGCAGCTTGGCCCAGAGTTGTTTCAAACCCGGAAACTTGCGGATCGACAGCGCCTCGACGCGGGCGTCTTCGATCACCGAAATCAATGCCATCTGGAAAGGATTGAGCGCCTCGGCAGAAATCGGTTGCCGGGTTTCCACGACATGCGCGGCACAGTGGGCGGCGGTGGCACGATAGAGCTCCAGGCCGCTGACCGCTTCACCGCCTTCCGGGGTGAAATCATCAAACGCATCCGGCACATGGATCAGGTAATCCTCGATGTAAGGCCGGTAGCCCTCGCGCGACTCGAAGTCACCGGAGGTGGGGCGCATGAAGAAATCCCGCGCCCACAGTGCGCGCAGATACATATTGATGCGCCGCTGCACATCCACCAGCAGGGTGCCCTTGCGCTCCTTCTGGAGCATGGCGAGGGATTCCTTGGTTTCCAGGCTGAAGTATTTGATCTGCTCTTCGTAGTTGGTGCGGTGCGCGTGCGCCCCCCACAACGCCCAGCGACGCAGGCCACCCAGAGTCAGGTGCTGGAACAGCACTTCCAGCTTGTCCAGCATGGGCCGCACCCCGCGCGGGGCCTGGGCAATCAGGGTGTTGATGAATTGCAGGTATTTCAGGAACAACTCGGCGTCGCCCAGGCGATTGGCCGCGGTGGGGGCCGTGGCGAGCAGTAGTTCGATGACCGCGCCGGAAGTCTTCGAAGCCAGCATGAGCGAAGCCGTGGCGAGATCGGCCACCACATCCTCACCCACTTCCTTGGCAACTTGCGGGGCTTCACCGATCCAGGTTTCCACCAAGGAATCACCCCGGCCCAGGCCACGAATGGCGGAGATGCCCTTCAGGTAATTGTCCAGACCGCGGGGCGAGAACACCTTGGTGGCCTCGTGCCAGTGGGCATCGAGAGCATGGCGGGAATGCTCGGAGAGGGATTCGAGCAGTTCCGCGTAATCGTCGAGTTGGATGGACATGGCTTAATCCTTTGCCGTCATTCCCGCCGTCATCCTCGGACCAGAACCGGGGAAGGCAGGAATCCAGCATTTTGGTTTGGCCTACAAACTGGATTCCCGCCTTTGCGGGATTGATAAAACCAATCAGAAGAATGTCGAAACAGCCGCATCCAGCGCATCGCGCATATCCGGGTCATCGGTAATCGGACGAACCAGAGCGACGCGGCAGGCGGCGTGGGGGTTCACGCCCTTGGCAATCAACGAGCCTGCGTAAATCAGCATGCGGGTGGAAAGCCCCTCATCCAGACCGTGGCCCTTCAAGTTGCGCGAACGCTCGGCGATGGACACCAGTTTTCCAGCCACGCCCGCATCGACGCCAGATTCATGGGCAACGATCTCAGTCTCGATGTCATGCGCCGGATAGGTGAAGTCAAGGCCGCCGAAACGCTGCTTGGTGGATTGCTTCAAGTCCTTCATCAGGGACTGGTAGCCCGGGTTGTAGCTGATCACAATCTGGAAATCCGGGTGGGCATTGACCAGTTCGCCCTTCTTTTCCAGAGGCAGCACGCGGCGGTTGTCGGTCAGCGGGTGGATCACCACAGTGGTATCCTGGCGGGCCTCGACGACTTCATCCAGATAGCAGATAGCACCATGTCGGGCGGCGATGGCCAGGGGGCCATCCTGCCACTCGGTGCCGGAAGCGGAGAGCAGGAAGCGGCCGACCAGGTCGGAGGCCGTCATGTCTTCGTTACACGCCACGGTGATCAGCGGCTTGCCCAGCTTGTGCGCCATGTATTCCACAAAGCGGGTCTTGCCGCAACCGGTGGGGCCCTTGAGCATCATGGGCATGCGCACGGAGTAGGCGGCCTCGAACAATTCCACCTCGTCGGCGACGGCACGGTAGTAAGGGGCTTGGGTGATGCGGTACTGGTCAACAATGTTGCTCATATCAAACCTCGTGTCGGTATACATGTAGGTCGGCTTTCAAGCCGACAGGAAAAAGCTCACAGTCGCGTCGGCCTGAAGGCCGACCTACACAAACAATAAGCCCCGCCACCTTGCAGCGGCGGGGCCTTCGCAGGTTGCCCCGCCGCGACTTAAACAGTCTTGCCGCGGAAGATCACCATCGCAGCGCCCTGCGACTGGTTGAAGTTGTTGTAACCAATCAGGCGAACGTGGTTATCCGGGTTGGCTTTGTGGCAAGCCTCAGCTTCGGCCAGCACACGCTCAACGTCGGTTTCACCAAACATCGGCAGCTTCCACATGTACCAGTAAGAATCCATCAGGTACTGGGGTTCGATGTGCTCAATCGCCGGGTTCCAGCCTTTTTTCACCAGGTATTCGACCTGCTTCTTGATGTTGTCCGCAGTCATCGCGGGCAGATAAGAGAAGGTCTCGAACTTGCGGCTGGCGGGATCGCTCAAGCGAGAGTTGTAATCCATTACTTCAGACATTTTGTTTTCCTTTCAATTCGTTTGGCCCCCTCCCACTGGGGAGGGAGAAAAGCGCATCACTTGTGGGCGACATCCAGCTTGTCCACGGTGTCGAACTCGAACTTGATCTCTTTCCAGGTTTCCATGGCGATCTTCAGTTCGGGGCTATGCGCAGCGGCAGCGGTGAGGATGTCCTTGCCTTCCTTCTCCAGCTGACGACCCTGGTTGCGGGCTTCCACGCAGGCTTCCAGCGCAACGCGGTTAGCGGCGGCGCCAGCGGCGTTGCCCCAGGGGTGGCCCAGCGTACCGCCACCAAACTGCAGCACGGAGTCGTCACCGAAGATGTTGACCAGAGCGGGCATGTGCCAGACATGGATACCACCGGAGGCCACCGGGATCACGCCCGGCATGGAACCCCAGTCCTGGTCGAAGAACAGGCCACGGCTGCGGTCTTCCTTGATGAACTCGTCACGCATGGTGTCGATCCAGCCCAAGGTCGCGTCGCGGTCGCCTTCCAGTTTGCCCACAACGGTACCAGAGTGCAGGTGGTCACCACCCGACAGACGCAGAACCTTGGTCAGCACTCGGAAGTGGATACCGTGGTGCGGGTTGCGGTCAAGAACGGCGTGCATGGCGCGGTGGATGTGCAAGAGCATGCCGTTGTCGCGACACCAGTTGGCCAGGCCGGTGTTGGCCGTCAGACCGCCGGTCAGGTAGTCGTGCATGATAATCGGCGCGCCGATTTCCTTGGCGAACTCGGCCCGCTTGTACATCTCTTCCGGGGTCGGGGCCGTCACATTCAGGTAGTGGCCCTTGCGCTCGCCAGTCTCGCGCTCGGCCTTCAGGGTGGCTTCGTGGACGAAGGCGAAACGATCGCGCCAACGCATAAAGGGCTGGCTGTTGACATTCTCGTCGTCCTTGGTGAAGTCCAGACCGCCGCGCAGACACTCGTAAACGGCACGGCCGTAGTTCTTGGCAGAAAGACCCAGCTTGGGCTTGATGGTGCAACCCAGCATCGGACGACCATACTTGTTCATCTTGTCGCGCTCAACCTGGATGCCGTTGGGCGGGCCGCCGCAGGTCTTGATGTAAGCGAGCGGGAAGCGTACATCTTCCAGACGCAGGGCGCGCAGGGCCTTGAAGCCGAACACATTACCGACCAAAGAAGTCAGCACATTAACCACGGAGCCTTCTTCGAACAGGTCGATCGGGTAAGCCACGAAGGCATAGAAGCAGGTGTCGTCGCCCGGAACATCCTCAATGGCGTAGGCACGGCCCTTGTAGTAATCAAGGTCGGTCAGCAAGTCGGTCCACACCGTGGTCCAGGTACCGGTTGAAGATTCAGCAGCTACCGCAGCAGCAACCTCTTCACGATCCACGCCCGGCTGCGGGGTGATCTTGAAACAGGCCAGGATGTCGGTATCCAGGGGGGTATAATCCGGGGTCCAGTAGGTCTGGCGATATTCCTTCACGCCAGCGTTGTAAGTTTTGACAGCCATCGCGACTCCTTCGCTCAATGCAGTTAATCGGAATCCCTTGGTCCTTTATCCAGAACCGTTGAGACGGAATGGACTGTAAACAACCGTTACCATAAATAACAGTCAATATTTTCTATATTTTATATAGAGTTTAATCTATCATTCGCAGAACTTATTCGCGCCAAGCCACGCCATGCGTCATCGCAGCACCTTTCGCCAGCTCGAAATCTTCGAGGCCGTCGCCCGACTGGGGAGTTTCACCCGGGCGGCCGAGGCGTTACACCTGACCCAACCCACCTTGTCGATGCAGATCAAGAAGCTCACCGACATCATCGGCGCGCCCCTGTTCGAGCACATCGGCAAAAAACTCTACCTCACCACCGACGGCGAGGAGTTGTTGCTGGCCACTCGGGACATCTTTTCCACGCTAGATCGCTTTACGATGCGCGCAGCGGATCGCCAGGGTCTCAAAAAGGGCCGGCTGGCGATCACCGCCATCAGCACGGCCTCCTATATCACGCCGCGTCTTCTGGGCGAGTTTTCCCGCCAATATCCGGGCGTTGAGGTCTCGCTCAAGATCAGCAACCGCGAACAGGCGCTCGACAGCCTTGCGCACAACCTAGACGACCTTTACATCCTCGGCCAACCCCCGGACGAAGTCGAAGTCATCGCCAAGGCCTTCATGTGCAATCCACTGGTGGTCCTGGCCGCGCCGGATCACCCCCTGGCCGGGGTCCCGAATGTTCCGCTCGCGCGTCTGGCCGAGGAACCGTGGCTACTGCGCGAACCGGGCTCTGGCACCCGCATCGCCGTCGAACGGTTATTTCAGGAGCATGGGGTAACATTGCGGCCCCGCATGGAGCTGGGCAGCAACGAAGCGCTCAAACAAGCCATCTTGGGCGGACTGGGGATTTCGGTCATATCCAACCACGCCTTGGCCCTGAATGCCGCGAATCAGTTTGCCATCCTCCAGGCCGAAGGCTTTCCCATCTGCCGGCAATGGTATGTGGTTTATCCGCGAGGCCGCGAACTCTCCGTTGTCGCCCGCACTTTTTTTGATTTTTTGCTGAACCATGACCGTAGAACCGACGCCTGCCCTACTTTCTGAACTGGCTCAACTGCTGCGCCCGCTGCTGCAATTCACCCATCCAGCCGATACGGTGGTGTCGCAGCATTTCCGCACCAACCCTGAACTTGGTCGTCGCGATCGCGCCTTTCTGGCTGAATCGGCCTACGCCATCCTGCGCCATCTGCGCAGCCTCGAGGCCATTGTCGGTGGCGATACGCCGCGCCGGCCGCGACCCTTGATTGTGGCCTGGCTGGCGCGGCACAGCGGCTTGAACCTGCGGCAATGCGAAGCGCTGTTGAAACCGGATGAAATCGTGGCCTTCAAGGCCGCCAAGGCCGTTCCCAGTGCCACCTTGCCGCCCGCCATCCAACTGGAATTGCCTGACTGGCTGTATGACACGCTCTACGCCCAATACGGTGACGCACTCGCCACGCTCATGCCGGCGATGAACACTCCAGCCCCGCTGGACCTGCGGGTCAATACCCTGCACATGAGCCGTGACAAGGCATTGGCCGAGATGCTGACCTCCGGTTTTTCCGCCACCGCAACGCCGTATTCGCCGCTCGGTATTCGCCTGAGCAACAAACCCCCACTTCAACAATATCCGTTGTTCCAGGTCGGAGCCCTGGAGGTCCAGGATGAAGGCAGTCAACTGCTGACCTTGCTCACGGGCGCCCGCCGGGGCGAGATGGTGTGTGATTTTTGTGCCGGCGCCGGGGGCAAAACGCTGGCCCTGGGCGCGCAGATGCACAACAGTGGTCGCCTGTACGCCTTTGATGTCTCCGAAAAACGCCTGGCCCGCATGAAACCGCGCCTGGCCCGTTCGGGACTCTCCAATGTCCACCCGCAGGTGTTGGCGCACGAAAACGACAGCAAGGTCAAACGCCTGGCCGGCAAGTTCGACCGCGTCTTGGTTGATGCGCCCTGTTCGGGTCTCGGCACCCTGCGCCGCAACCCCGACCTGAAATGGCGGCAGACGACAAACAGCGTCGCGGAACTGAACACCAAGCAGGCCGCCATCCTGAACAGCGCGGCCCGTCTGGTAAAGATGGGCGGGCATTTGGTTTACGCCACTTGCAGCCTGCTGGAGTCCGAAAACCAGGCCATCGTCAGCGACTTCCTCGCCGCGCACCCCGGCTTTGCACTGCAACCCGTCAACGAGGCCTTGGGGCGTCTTGGGGCCCCGCTCGACACCGGGGTCTATCTGACGCTGACCCCGGATCAGCACGGCACGGATGGGTTTTTTGCCGCTATCATGCAACGCACCGCCTGAGACTCGAAGCCTATACATGACGATGCCCGCCCTCCCCAGCCTCAATCTCTCCGCCTATGACCTTGGCATTCAGGTCTCCGTCCTGTTTTTGGTCATACTGGCCAGTCTTTGGCTGGCACGCCTGGCCAAACAACGGCTGGATCAACAAGGCGCAGACCAGCCCTTCCGAAACGCCTTGGTCCTGAGTCGGCGTGATTTTCTGCGCCTGTTCACACCGCCCCTGGCCTTCATCCTTACGCTGGCCAGTCGCCCCCTGATAGGGCCTTGGGCAGACACCACCCTACTGGCGCTCGCCCAAACCCTGCTGCTGTCTCTCGCCATCGTGCAGTTTGTGTTTTATGTCCTGCGTCGCATCCTGAGGCCCAGCACCCTGCTTTCATCCCTGGAACATGTTGTTGCCTGGCTGGTCTGGGGCATGGTCGCCTTACATCTCACCGGCTATCTACCCAGCCTGATTGCCGCGCTCGACGGCATCGGAGTCACTGTCGGCAAGAACCATATCTCGCTCTACACCACCCTGCTGGGACTCCTGACCCTGTCCCTCACCATGCTTGTCGCCCTGTGGGGTGCGCGCAGCATCGAGACCCGCTTCATTGAGCGCACCGCGCTGCAAACCAACCTCAAGGTGGCCCTGGCCAAGATTTTGCGCACAGCGCTGCTGGTCGTGGCCATCCTCATCGCCCTGCCGGTCATCGGCATAGACATCACCGTCCTGTCCGTATTCGGCGGCGCGCTGGGCGTAGGTCTCGGCCTCGGCCTGCAAAAACTCGCCGCGAACTATGTCTCCGGTTTCACCCTCCTGCTTGACCAGTCCATCCGCATCGGCGACATGGTCACGGTCGGGCCGAACTATGGGGAGATTCGCCAGATTGCCACCCGTTACACGGTTCTCAGGGCCACCGATGGAAGCGAAAGCATCATCCCCAACGACACCCTGATCACCTCCACCGTCATCAATCACACCCTCGCCAACCGCAACAACCGCATCAGCCTCCCCATCCAGGTCGCCTATGACACCGACCTGGACCGTGCACGCACGCTGCTGCTGGCCGCGGCCAGGCAAGACCGCGTGGCGACGCAACCACAGCCACAAGTCCTGATCAAGGGTTTCGGCGAGAGTGGTATCGACCTGGAGCTTGTCTTCTGGATCGGCGATCCGGAAGAAGGACTGGGCCTTCTCAAGTCCAACATCTATTGGGCCGTATGGGAGTCCTTCAAGCGCGAAGGCATCCAGATCCCCTACCCACAACGGGTCGTTACCCTCCAGAACGCGGGTTAATCACCAACCTCGGAAACCACCGACCGCGGGCCACCACGGATAACAAAATAACGGACAACAAAAAAACCGGCCAAGGCCGGTTTTTTTGTTGGGAGTCCTCGCCGAATTACTTCAGCTTGATCTCCTTGTACTCGACATGCTTGCGAGCCACGGGATCGTACTTGCTGATCGCCATCTTCTCGGGCTTGGTCTTCTTGTTCTTGGTCGTGGTGTAAAAGTGACCGGTGCCTGCTGTGGACTCCAGTTTGATCTTTTCGCGTCCGCCTTTAGCCATGATCTACTCCTTAAATCTCGCCGCGGGCACGCAGATCGGCCAGCACAGCATCAATGCCATTCTTGTCAATCAAACGCAACGCAGCATTAGTGACGCGCAGACGCACAAAACGATTTTCGCTCTCAACCCAGAAACGACGCGACTGCAGATTGGGCAGGAAGCGACGCTTGGAACGGTTGTTGGCGTGGGAAACGGTGTTACCCACCATCGGCTTTTTGCCGGTTACCTGACATACACGGGCCATTTTTTGTACCCCGAAGGATTTGGTTTCAGAAAGAGGCGATTTATATCACAGAGAACTGCCGTGCGTCAAAACAAACTCGCATCCGACCCCAACATGCCTCACAACCAGCCGCGTTCCGCAAACGAAGTGGTTTGTTGCCCAGCGACCACGATATGGTCCAGAACCCGCACATCAACAAGGGCGAGCGCCTGCTTGATCGTCTCCGTCAACAGGCGATCAGCCTGCGAGGGCTCTGCCACGCCTGACGGGTGATTATGTGCCAGGATGACGGCAGCGGCGTTGCGCGCCAACGCCTTCTTGACCACCTCGCGCGGATAGACCGATGTCTGGGTCAAGGTCCCGGTAAACAGAACCTCGTCCCCCTGCACGCGATTCTGGGCATCCAGGTAAATGATCTGAAAGACCTCGTGCGGCAAACCGGCCAACTTGAGACGCAGATAATCGCGCACCGCGTTCGGTGAACTCAAGGCCGCCGGTTCGCGCATCTGCTGCCCCAGCGCCCGCGAGGCCATTTCCAGAACGGCCTGTAGTTCGGCGTACTTGGCCGGCCCGAAACCCTTGATGGCGCAAATATCCTCGATGCTGGCCGCAAACAGACGCGTCAAGCGACCGTCAAAATGGAGCAGCAGATCACGCGCCAAATCGACGGCACTCTTGCCAGCGACCCCCACACGCAAAAAGATGGCCAGCAATTCCGCATCAGAGAGGGCCCCCGCACCGCGCTGCAACAACTTTTCCCGCGGTCGGTCACCCTCCGGCCAGTCTGTAATCGCCATGTTTGCCTCCCATGTACAATAGTCCGCCTCGATCCTAGATCACTGTACTCCGATCACGCCCCTTCCAGAACAGGCACACCCTTTAAAGCACGCCATTATGGAGCCTCAACGCATCGTCCTCGGTATCACCGGTGGTGTCGCCGCCTACAAGGCGGCTGAACTGGCACGCCTGTTGGTCAAGGCCAACTACGCCGTCGATTGCGTGCTGACTGAGGCCGCCACCCATTTCATCGGCATAGCCACCCTGCAGGCCATCACTGGCCGCCCCGTGTATCAGAGTCTATGGGACGCGCGCGTCGCCAACGGCATGCCGCACATTGAACTGGGACGCAACACGGCGGCCATTTTAATCGCGCCGACCTCGGCCGACTTCATGGCCAAACTGGTCCACGGCCGTGCCGATGACCTCCTCTCCACGCTGTGCCTGGCCCGCGCCTGCCCGCTACTCATCGCCCCGGCCATGAACCGGCAGATGTGGGAACACCCCGCCACCCAGCGCAACGCCGCACAGCTCAGCGCCGATGGCACCACCGTGCTCGGCCCGGCAACGGGAAAACAGGCCTGCGGCGAGGATGGCCTGGGCCGCATGCTCGAACCCGAAGACCTGTTCGCCGCCCTCACGGCCTTCCTGCAACCCAAACCACTCGCGGGGCGCCGGGTACTCATCACGGCCGGCCCGACCTTCGAGCCCATTGATCCGGTGCGTGGCATCACCAATACCAGCTCCGGCAAGATGGGCTACGCGATCGCCGCCGCCGCCCACGCCGCCGGCGCCGAGGTCACGCTGGTCTCCGGACCGACGGCCCTGCCCACACCCTGGGGCGTGACCCGGATTGATGCCAGCCGCGCCCTGGACATGCTGGAGGCCGTCGAGCAGCAGGTCGCTGCATGCGATGTTTTCATTGCTGTCGCCGCCATCGCCGACTACCGTCCTGCCACGCCCGCGACCCAAAAGCTCAAGAAAAGCGGGCACGCTATGACCCTGGAACTGGTCGAAAATCCCGACATCCTCGCCCGCGTCGCCAGCCTGCCGAACGCACCGTATTGCGTCGGCTTTGCCGCTGAAACGGACGCCGTCCTGGAGCACGCGGCTGCCAAACGGCAACGCAAAGGCATTCCGCTCATCATCGCCAACCGGGCTCAGGACACGCTCGGCGCCGATACCGCCGCAGTCACCCTGATTGATGCCGCCGGTCAGCATCCGCTCCCCGAGGCACCGAAGACCGAGATTGCCCGGCAAATCATCGCCCACATTGCCCAGCAACTCCGATAAACCCTGAATTCTTAGCCCACCTCAGCGAATCCCATGCATGTCGACCTCAAAATTCTAGATCCCCGCGTTGCAGACCAACTCCCGGCTT
>Ga0194131_10001441_pt1 | contig 40559 bp, 44 predicted proteins | sample TA2KigO120mmetaG_FD_148631 | JGI IMG/M metagenome (GOLD analysis project Ga0194131, IMG submission 148631) | Freshwater microbial communities from Lake Tanganyika, Tanzania - TA2015053 Kigoma Offshore 120m | ecosystem: Environmental > Aquatic > Freshwater > Lake | place: Tanzania: Lake...
TTCCGCGTAGAGGTACTCTTCCAGGCGCTCGTTATAGAGGCGGCTGGCCTCTTTCGGATCGAAATGGCGGTTGGAGAAGAGCGTTGAGGAGTAGCCGAACTTGCGCGCCTCCGCCTCCGGATAGGCATTCATGGGCTGTTCCGTGAAGTACATCAGATGCATGGCACACCCTCCCTGTTCGCCGCGTCCGTTTAGACCAGGAATTCGCTGACGAGCTTGGCCAGCTCTTTGGGCTTTTCGTACTCAACGCAGTGGCCCGCGCCCGCGATGGTCTCCAGGCGAGCGCCGGGAATGCCCTGCTGATATTGCTTGGCGCAGGCGGCGGGAACGATCTTGTCTTCCTTGCCCCAGACGAGCAGGGTAGGCGTCTTCACCCCGGGGAGCAGGTGCGGGAGCGATTGATCGAACATGTAGGGCTTCCAGGCGACGCGGGTGGTCATCTCGCGGTTGATCTCCCAGATCTCGAGCTGGTCAACGGTGGGCTGGCTGCCCCACTGCTGGTTCGCCTTAGTCGTAACGTGGAAGCTCGCCTGGATGTATTCCAGGGGGCTGACGAGGAACTGGTCATAAATCTCGCCCTCCTTGGGCTGGACGCCCATGGGAGCGACGAGGGCCATCTTGCGGAAGAGCTTGTGGTCCATGGTGGCCATCTCCGCAGCGATCCACCCGCCGAAGCCGAGGCCGAGGACGTCAACGCCGGTGAGCTTCAACTCGCTCAAGAGCCAGATGTGCAGGGCGGCGAGATCGCGGACGGTGCGCGCCCATTGCGGGACTTCCGAACCGTCAAAGCCGGGATGCGAGGGCAGGTAGACGGTATGCTTGGCCGCCAGCTCCTCTATGAACGGCACCCAGCCGGGGCTGCCGAAATCCCGGTGCAGGACGAGGAGGGGATTGCCCTTGCCGCCCTTGACCAGGTTCACCTTGAGGGCGCCCAGCTGTACCGTCTCTTTCTTCGTCGCCGCTGTCACAGTCGTCATGTCTCTCTCCTATCCGCCCACCTTGGGTCCGGGCCCGTAGGGGGCAGGCAGCGCGTTGGCCGCCGAATCTTTGAGCATCTGTTGCCAGGAACGCTTGAGTCCGCGGTTCGTGCGATTGATCTCCGGCATCACATACTTGGCGAAGAGCTCCAGGCACTTGCGCCAGTTCTCCCGGCTGGTCCATTCCGTGGCGACGATGAGGAAGCCGCCGAAGCCGCCGGAGCGCTGCTGGGCGTCCTCCATCCAGCGTATGCAGTCGTCGGGATCGCCGATGACCCAGCCGCGCTTGGCCAGGGCCTGATCGAAGGTGATCTCCTCGGCGGGCTGGCCGACGAAGGCTTCATAACCGGGCTTGACGCCCAGGTGGAAGAAGTAGTCGCGCAGCTCGCGCATGGCGCCTTCGGCCACATCGTCGTAGGCCTTCTTCTTCGTCTCGGCGATGTAGAGGTACTGGGCGATGCGCCAGTCTTCGCGACGGACGGTTTTGCGGTGGAGCCTGGCGTGCTGCTCCAGGGATTCCCACTGCTTGCGCAGCTGATCGGGAGAGGCGGGACTCTGGAAGGCGGCCGAGAGCATGAACAGGCCGTGTTGGCCCGTGACTTCGATGCTGTGGGGGCGGCCGGTGCTCGCCACGGCGATGGGCATGTGCGGCCGCTGGAAGGGCTTCACCTGGATCTCGCGATCCTTGTAGCTCCAGAACTGTCCTTCGTAGGAAATCGGGCCATCGGCATGGTAGAGCTTGAGGATGATATCGAGGGCCTCATCCATGCGGGGACGCAGCTTCTCATAGGGGATATCGAACATCTTGACGTCCGTGGGCTGGACGCCGGGGCCGACGCCGAAGAGGATGCGCCCCATGGTGAGCTGATCGAGGAAGGCCATGCGCTCGGCGACTTCGAAGGGGTCATGAAAGGCGAGGCTGACGACGCCGGTGCCGAGCTTGATGCGCTTGGTGCGCTCGGCGGCTGCGGCGATGAAGAGGTCGGGCGCGGGGATGGGCTCCCAGCCGCCGCTGTGGTGCTCGCCGACCCAGACTTCATCGAAGCCCAGGGACTCGACGTACTGGACGAACTCCAGGTCATGCTGATAGCCCAGGGCCGGGTTCTCTTCCGGGCGGCGGCAAGGCATCAGAAAGAAGCCGAACTTCATCCGCTGCGAACCTTTCTGCCTTAGGGAAGCGCGCGGCCCGTGATTGCCTCTTTCGGGCCGCCTCACCTGCGGGGGTAGAATAGCCCCGCAACTACGGAGTGTCAAACCGGAAATGGGTAGCGCGGAGCGCAGGCCGCGCCCTCGGGTTTGACGCCCTATCACGACCTCCCTATACTCGGCGCACTTTGCGGTGGAGGCGAGGATGCCGACAACGGAACACATGGCCCCGAAGCGGATCAAGCCCAAGGCGCTGGGCGACTACCTGGAGGTGATGAGCAAGGCGGTCTTCCAGACGGGCATCTCCTGGCAGGTGGTGGAGAAGAAGTGGCCAGGGACGCGCGAGGCGTTCAAGGGCTTTGACGCGGTGAAGGTCTCCACGCTGGGGCCGACCCAGGTGGACGCCCTGAGCAACGATACGCAGCTCATCCGCAACCGGAGGAAGATCGAGGCGATCATCGGGAACCCCCAGGCGATGGTGGCTCTGGAGCAAAAGCACGGCAACTTTCAAAAATACCTGCGCTCCCACGGAAGCTTCGATGCGACGGTGAAGGACCTGCGGAAGCAGTTCAAGTTCCTGGGCGATGCGGGCGCCTATTACTTCTTATACGTCGTGGGCGAGAAGGTGCCGGAGTACAGCGAGTGGTGCAAAGCGCACGGCATGAAGCCGCCGAAGGGGATGTAGCGTGGCCTACAACGCGAAGCTGGCGGAACGGATCGGGAAGGCGCTGGCGGGACGGCGCGATGTGACGATGAAGGAGATGTTCGGCGGCGTGGCCTTCATGGTGCAGGGGAAGATGGCGGTGGGCGTCATCAAGGACGACCTGCTGCTGCGCCTGGACCCGAAGGACGCGGAGGCGGCGCTACAGCAGCCACATATCAGGCCTATGGACTTTACCGGCAGGCCGATGAAGGGATACGTCTACGTGGCGCCGCCGGGCTACAAGAGCGACGCGGCGCTGAAGAAGTGGGTGGCGACATCGGCCACGCATGCCGAGGGGCTGGCGAAGAAGAAATACGAAAGAGGAGGCGCGTATGCCTGCACATCTGAAGGGCAAGGTGGCGGTGGTGACGGGCGGCGGGCGAGGCATCGGCAAGGCGGTGGCGCTGGAGCTTGCGCGCCAGGGGGCAAAGGTCGTCGTCACGGACATCGGCGCGGAGCTGGACGGCACGGGCCGCTCCAAAGAGTTCGCCGACGGCGTGGTGAAGGAGATCAAGAAGAGCAGGGGCGAGGCCATCGCCGACTATTCGGACGTCTCCGATTACGCGCAGGCCAAACGGCCCATAGACCTGGCGGTGATGACGTATGGGCGCTTGGATATCCTGGTCAACAGCGTCGGCAATGCGCGCCCCAAGCTGCTGCTCGATTGCTCGCAGGAAGACCTGGACATCCTGATTGACGTGATGCTGAAAGGGAAGCTCTACACGACCCGCCATGCGGCCGCCGTGATGGCGAAGCAGCAAACGGGAAGCATCGTGAACATCGCTTCGAACATCGGGCTCATCCGCATGACGCGCCGGGTGGCCTACGGCGCGGCACAGGTGGGCATCATCGGCTTCTCGAACGTGGCCGCGGTGGAGCTTGGGCCGCTGGGCATGACGGTGAACACGATCTGCCCGGGAGCGACGGAATCGCGGCTCATCCGAGAGGCGATGCGGCTGGCGAAGCTGGAGCTGAACAACCCCATCATCGCGCCGACGGAGCGGGGCACGGCCTTCCTGACGCCGAACCCGGCGGAGGACTGCGCCACCTTCGCCGCCTACCTCTGCACGGATGCGGCCAAGAGCATCAACGGCCAGGTCTTCTACGTGGCCGGGCCGCACATCAGCCGGGCGGAGCACTGGTCGCTCTCCAAGAACATCTACAAGAACGGCCACTGGACGATGGAGGAGCTGATCGAGGCGATGCCGAAGACGGTGCTGCAGGGTGTGCCGAATCCCGCGCCGCCGCTGAAGGTATAGGGCGCGTGCCCCGCGCCCTACGAGTCCCCATGGCTCACTATCTCGCCGACAAAATAGCGGTCGTTACCGGAGGCGGGCGCGGCATCGGGCGCGCGATCGCGATGCGCCTTGCCGATGAGGGCGCGACGGTGGTGGTGAACGACAACGGCGCTAGACTCGACGGCACGGGGACATCGCGCGCGCCCGCCGATAGCGCCGTCAGGGCGATCAGGTCGCGGAAGGGCGCGGCCATCGCCGACTATTCGGACGCTTCGAGCTACGCGGCATCGAAGCGGCTCATCGAGGGCGTGGTGAAGCGCTACGGGCGCATAGACATCCTGGTGAGCAGCTTCGGCGCCGCCAGGCCGAAGCTGCTGACGGAATGCGCGCAAGAAGACCTGGACATGCTGATTGACGTGATGCTGACGGGCAAGCTCTATTGCACGCAGCACGCGGCGCGGCAGATGGTGAAGCAAGGCTCGGGGCGCATCATCAACCTGGCCTCCAGCATGGGCCTGGTGACCATGACGCGGCGCGTCGCCTACGCCGCGGCGCAGATCGGCATCATCGGCTTTTCGAACGTCGCCGCGATGGAGCTGGGGCCATACGGCGTGACGGTGAACACAATCTGCCCAGGGGCGACGACCTCGCGGCTGACGGACGATGCGATCCGCGTGGCGCGGGCCCACCTGAAGCATCCCATCATCTCCGCTACGGAGGTCTCCACGGCGCACCACCGGCCCGCGCCGCCGGACGATATCGCGACTTTGACCGCCTACCTGTGCACAGAGTTCGCGAAGGAAATCAACGGGCAGGTCTTCCACGCCGCCGGGTCGAACATCGGCCTGCCGGAGCTGATGCGCCGCCCGCATGAGATCTGGCAGGCGAAGCCCTGGACCATCGAGCAGCTCATCAAGGATGTGCCGACGACCCTGATGAAGGGCGTGACGAACGTGCCGCAGGCGAACCGCTGAGCGGACAATAGCCGGAGCCTGCGCCGCCTGCGATACTTGCGATCGTTTACGGTGATGCTCGCGCCCTCCATCGTGGGCGGACGGAGGCCTTCCGGCACGTTCTCGCTCACCAAGCCGCCCTCATAGCCGACGATCCAGACGGCTTCACGGATCGCAGCAAGGTCGCGCAAAAGCCCAAAGACGTCCACCGGGTCCTCCCGAGCCACATCGCGCCAGCAGTAAACCGGCAGTCAAGATGTTCGCGCACGCGCGAGAGCAGGATTTAAGGCGGATTACTAGCGGATTGCCAGCGGTGAAGGCGTTCTAGGCGCCCAGCTTTGGCTTGCCGCCGTCGCCATAGCCGTTCTGGGTGGCCCAGATGGCCACCTGGGTGCGCGAGGAGAGGCCCAGCTTCCGAAGGATGTTTTCGATGTGGCGCTTGGCCGTGGCGTCACTGATGGAGAGCTCCTGAGCGATCTGCTTGTTGGTGTAGCCCTTAGCGATGAGGTTGACGACCTCCACCTCACGCATGGAGAGGCCGCTGGGCGGCGCCTTTGTCAGTTCGGCGTCAGGGACTGCGGCTCTGGGAAGGGCAGGCGGCTCCAGGCTGGGAGGCGCTTCAGGAACGGGTATGCTGGGCGTCACGGTTCCAATCATCTGCGTCGAGGGCGAGGCTCCGCTGGAGAGCGAACGCTCAGGCCCCGTTTGCACAATGGTGGCGCTCGTTGCCGAAGGAGGGGTTGCCACGGTCGCGGCTGTGCCTGCGCTCGCTTGGATGGCGACGGTAGTCCGGCGGGTGAAGTACATCCATGCGCCGAAGAAGGCCAGCAGGACCGCGAGCGAGCCGCCGACGATGAGCGCCATCGGAACACTATCGCCATCGTCCGCACTCTGATCCTGCCCCGCGATCACCAGCCCTCCAGGGCCGGGGCCGAGGACCTGACCGCCCGGCGGCACGCGCTGGGCGGAGACCGGACCCGGAGGCACGCTGTGCCCCGGCTGAGGGAGGCAGGGCGTGGCGTACAGGCCGCGATCGGAGCCGCTGATCTTCTCCATGCGGAAATGGCCGTTGGCGCGCAGATTGATGATCTTGGCAGGAGAGACATCCGGCGGCACGGCGATCTCCGCAGGGAGGGACGTGACAGTCATGTCCCGGATGAGCAGGCCTCCGGTGGGGCGAGCGATAGAATAGACGACCTGAGTGGCCTGGGGAACGTTGAAGGGAGGCGGGGAGTCAACGAAGAGGCGAAGGCGCGCAGTCTCATCATCGTCAGAGTTGAAGGACCAGCTTGAGACGGGCTCCAGGGATTGCAGGGAATCGCTCCAGCCGAGCTCAAGGCCGGGGAAGAGCGGCGTGAGGCGGTAATGGTGGAGCGGTGGAGGAACCGCCGGCTCCCGGCGCTCCAGCACGAGCTCGTAGACCTTTCCAGGCGTGAGCGAAAGACTGAGCGTTTGCGTCCGCTCGCCGATGCCATCATGAACCACGGTGATGGTCTTCAGCCCCACATCGTCCCGCAAGGTTGCGGTGATCGAGCCTCGCTCGTCTCTATTCTCCGAGACCGTGGTCAATTTGAGGCCTACCGGGCCGGTTGATGGGATCCGCTGGTAAACCTTCCACCGATGAATCGGCGACTCCTGGCGGTAAAAGGCCATCATGCAGTAGAGGCCGGGAAAGCCCGGCGGCGCGCGATTGGGAACAGGACGACTGAACGTCGCCCCGCCTTCGGCCTGGGCGGAAAGGGCTGCCGGTGTCATCGCCGGCAGAATAGCGGCAAGCGCTGCGAACAGTGTGGCTATTCGATAGTACGGCGTGGCCAAGGCGCTGCAACCTTACAGTAGGTAGGGTGGAGTCAAGCGATTATCTGTCCCAAGGCCTGCCTCGTCAAACCATTTCGCTTTTTGAAGGAGAGATTTCCCTTCTGTTGTACAGAAGGAGAAACTCACGGCTGGCCCATATCTGGAAATGGGCCGTTCGGCCCAAGAATATCCATCTGAAGACGCATGCTCGTAAAAGTCGAGGAACCTACCATCCACGTAGAACAGCGCGATAGAGTCGCCGAGGCACCTAATACAGCCACTCAACCACCCCATCAAGGGGGAGAGGAAGAGGCCCTGGCAGCCCCCTGCCAGGGCCTCTTTTCATGTCGCACAGTCGCTGTGACCGTTATACTCATCTCTCGACTATGCGCCTACCCAATCGAGTTGCGATTATCACTGGAGCCGCTTCGGGCGTGGGGCGGGCATCCTGCCTCATCTTTGCCCGCGAAGGGGCCTCGATCGCCGCCGTGGATGTGAACCGAGAGGGCGGCGAGGAGACGTCGGCCCTGGTTCGCGCGGCAGGCGGTCAGGCCGTCTTCATTCAGGCCAGCGTGGACTCCAAGGCAGAGGCCCAGCGGGCAGTGAGGGAGACGGCGGCTCGCTTCGGCGCAGTCCACATCCTCTTCAACAATGCGGGCATCCCCGGCAGCGTTCAGGGAACGGCGCTGGACGGCCTGACGGAAGAGGACTGGCAGCAAGTGATGAACATCAACCTGAAGGGCGTGATGCTCTTCGCTCAGGCGGCGCTACCGGAGATCAAGAAGGCTGGCGGCGGCGCCATCGTGAACACGTCGTCCCTGGCGGGAGTCATCGGCATGGGGCGCGGCAACCAGGCCTACAGCGCGGCGAAGGCGGGCATCGTGGGCCTCACCAAGGCTTGGGCCCTCCAGTATGCCAAGGACAACATCCGCGTCAACGCCATCGCGCCCGGCTACATTGACACGCCCCTGGGGCGCGGCGTGCGCTCCGGCCTCAATGAGGCGCAGCAAGAGAAATATATGACCCGCGTTATGACCAACATCCCCATAGGGCGCTTCGCCGGGCCGGAAGACATCGCCAACGCAGCGCTCTACCTCGCCTCTGATCAGGCGGCCTTCGTCACCGGGCATGTCCTGGTGGTGGACGGCGGCTATTCGTCCCAGTGACTCCAGGCGGTCTGCCGAAGCCGTAGCGGATTCCCTCCGTTTGCGGTATACTTGTTTTGTTAGATGGTTCTGATCCTCACTTCCACTCTCTTGCCTCTCCCGGGCCATCCAGCCCAGCCAAGCCGCGAGTTCGTGGTCGCGCAGTCAGCCGTCCAACCAATACACCAGGGCCCAGGCCACGCTTTGCCTTGAGGCCCGCGAAAGAGCACTTCGATTCAGACCTCGTCCTTTTCCGATCTCGACCTCATACCGCCGCTGCAGCGCGCCCTCGATGCCGAAGGGTACGAGACGCCTACGCCAATCCAGGCGCAGGCTATCCCGCACCTGCTTCAGCGGCGCGACCTTATGGGCTGCGCCCAGACGGGCACGGGCAAGACGGCCGCCTTCGCGCTGCCGATCCTGCAGCACCTGGCCGCCGCGCGCCGCCGCGCGGAGCCGCATCGCCCCCGGGTGCTGGTCCTTGCGCCCACCCGCGAGCTTGCCGCCCAGATCCGCGATAGCTTCCGCTCCTACGGGCGCTTCCTGGAGTTCAAGACCACCGCCATCTTCGGCGGCGTGAGCCAGCAGCCCCAGGTACAGGACCTCTCGCGCCGCGTGGACGTCCTCGTTGCCACGCCGGGCCGCCTCCTCGATCTCATGGGCCAGCGCCTTGTCTCCTTGGAGCAGATCGAATTCTTTGTCCTGGATGAAGCCGACCGCATGCTGGACATGGGCTTCATCAATGACATCCGCAAGGTCATCCAGGCTCTGCCCAAGCAGCGCCAGACCCTCATGTTCTCCGCCACGATGCCGCCGCCCATCGCCGACCTGGCCCGCACCATCCTGGTGAACCCGGTGACCGTGACGGTGACGCCCGTCGCCTCCACCGTGCCGCAGGTCAAGGAGCAGGTGCTCTTTGTGGACCAGAAAGAGAAGCGGCGCCTGCTTGCCGCCATCCTGAAAAGCGACTCGCAAGCCCTCACCCTCGTCTTCGTGCGCACCAAGCACGGGGCGGATAAGGTCGTCCGCATGCTGCGGGACGACGGCGTGACGGCGGAGGCCATCCACGGCAACAAGTCCCAGGGAGCGCGCCTCCGCGCCCTGGAGAACTTCCGCGCCGGGCGCAACCGCGTCCTGGTGGCCACGGACATCGCCGCGCGCGGCATAGACGTGGAGGGCATCTCCCACGTGGTGAACTACGATCTGCCCAACGAGCCGGAGAGCTACGTCCACCGCATCGGCCGGACGGCGCGCGCCGGGGCAAGCGGCAACGCGACCTCGTTCTGCTCGGCGGACGAGCGTCCGTACCTCCGCGATATCGAACAACTCATCCGGCACCGCGTGCCTGTGGGCGAAAGCTCGCGCTACGGCGTCTCCGTCACCGCGCCGCCGCCTCTGCCTGAGCCGGCGCAGCAGCGCCAGCAGCAACCGAGACAGTTCCAGCAGCCGCAGCAGCGGCCCCAGGGCCAGCCACAGCAGCGACCCCTCGGCAGCCAGGGCTTTTCGCGCTACGGCAGGCCTCGCCGCCGCAGCTTCCGCCCGCGCTAGCGCTTGCGCGCCGTCCCGCGCAGGGCGAAGTTCTTGGCGCGAAGCTTCGCCTTCGCCTGCTCCCAGAGCGTGTGGAAGATGAACTCCGCGATCTCGATGCGGTTGCGCGTCTCTTCCGGCGTCTTGCCCCAGACGGTGATGCCGTGCCCCGCCGCAACGATGATGGGCGCGCTCAGCCCCTTGCCGATGAGCTTCGCGAAGCCCTGGGCCAGCACGTCCATCCGCTCGTGATTGGGAATCACCGGGATGGCGGCGGTGATCGTGCCGCCGCGCCAGGGGATGTCCCAGCCCTTGAGCATTTCAAGGTTCTTCACGTCTATGTACGCGAGCGAGCCGAGCTTGGCCGCCTCCAACGAGAGCGCCGTGGAGGCGACGGTGTGCACGTGGTAGACGGCGCCGATGTCCGGCAGCCTCTCGTAGACGGCCTGGTGGATTATCGTCTCCGCCGAGGGCTTCCGCGCGCCTTCGCCCAGCCACTTGAGCTTCGCGCGCTCGCCTGCGGGCAGGACCTCCAGGTCGGCGTACTGCATCTCACCCTTGCTCGCGCCGCTCCCTGAGATCGCGATGGTCAGCGGGCTATCGTTCAGCTTGACGGAGAGATTGCCCGCGGTGCCCCACATCCAGCCCTTGGCGTGAAAGTCCCGCGCATGCTGGAGCAGCGCCGCCACGGCGCGCTCGGCATCAAGTTCGCTCAGCCTTCCCATGGGGCTATCATCCTGCGCTGAACACATGCGGTCAAGGCGTCACGCACCCTTTCGTATGAGCTGCGGATATTTCGCCGTCAGCGTCTCGCGTATCTCATCGAAGCTCTCATACGGCTCGAAGGGCCGCTTTCGCTCCGTGAGGATCTCCTTCAGCTTCGCCCGCGCGAAGACCAGGTCGGCCTTCTCCGCGCCGTGCACGTCCGTGAGGCTATCGCCGATGAGGATCTTGAAGACCCCTGGGTGCTCGTCCATCGCCATCGCCTTGCAGAGGCCGCAGCTGCCGCACGTCATCGTGTGCCGCAGGCGGATGTTCCGCCCGGAAAGGTCCGCGGGGATCAGGTACAGCCTCTTGATACGCTCCTGGTAGGGAGCCACCACCGGCTCCACGAAGAAGTCAATGCCGCCGGAGCAGACGGTGAAATCAATGCCGGATGCGGCGCAGAAGTCGAGGAAGCCGGCGAATCCTCGGCGGAAGTTCACGATGCGGCGGACGTGGGCGATGATCTCGTCCCGCTTCGCGCTCGGTATCTTGGCGAAGACGGCGGCGACACCGTCCTTCAGGGTGCGCTTCCCCTCGTAGATGCCGCGCACCTCCTCCTCCCACCCGGGCGGAGCGAACTGCCGCCAGACGCTCACGATCATGTCCTCAGTCGTGATCGTGCCGTCGAAATCGCAAAAGACGACGGCCTTGCGCGCAGGAGAGGTCATCGGCCCCAGGCCTGCAGGGCTTCGGCAAGCTCCGGAGGCTTCTCCTTGATAACGCCCGTCGCCAGGTCAATCGCCTGCCGGATCGCCATGGCGCCCGCCGCAGGCCCCTTCGGGTGGCCGAAGACGCCGCCTCCAGCGTTCACGATGACTTCATGCCCGTAATCGGCCACTATCTGGGGCACAAGCCCTGGGTGGATACCGGCGGACGGCACCGGGAAGGCTGCTTTCATTTCGCTGGCGGGCTTAGTGAGCGCGTCGCGGATGCCGTCGGTATCGGACTTGGGAAGGGCCACAGTGCCGTAGCTGGAAGGAAAGAGAACGATGTCCGCCCCGCCTGCGCGCATCAAGGTGCCGAGGATGATCTTGTGGGCGATCCCGTGGTGCGGCGCGGAGCCGATGGCCCCCGCCAGCGCCGGGTGCGCCATGATGGGGATGCCCACCTTCGGGTCGCGGGCAAGCTCTTCGAGCAGGCCGTAGCCGTAGGCAAGCACATTGAAGAGGAGGCAGCTTGCCCCCTGGGCGGAAAGACTGCGCGCCCGCTCGACGATCTTGCTGGAAGGCCCGGTGAGGTTAACGGCGTAGAGGGCCGTATGCCCCGTCTGGCGCTTCACCTCTGCGGCCGCCTTTTGCACCGCCGCGAGCCGCGCCTCCGTGGGGCAGATGTCCAGGTCGGGAAGGATCTCATCGTCCTTCACAAGGTCTGCGCCGCCTATCGCCGCTTCCCGGAACATGCGCGCCAGCTCCTCCGGCGGCAGGCCGACGCACGGCTTGAAGATGACCATGGCCAGGGGACGCCTCTCCACGCCTAAGCGCGCGCGCACGCCCGGCACGCCGAAGCGCGGCCCGGGCAGCCTCGCCAGCAGGCCCGGCGGCAGCTCAAGGTCAATCAGCTTGATGCGCCCGTCCAGGCTCACCTTGCCGAAGATCATCACAAGGAGCGTGGCGATATCGCCTTGCGTGTTCTCCGGCGGAAAGCCGATGGTGAGCGTGGCCGCGTGCAGGCCGCCCTGCAAGCTCAGCGGCGAAACGTCGAGCACAGCGCCGCGATGCCGCTCCAAGCGCTCCTGGTCCTGCCGCGCCACGGGCGTCCAGGTGTCCGTGGTCTGCCCGTGGGCGATGCCCTTCGCCTTCTTCTCAGCGTCGAAGGGCGCGTCAGCGGCGAGGCTGTAGGTCGCTTTGATCCACTGGCGCATGGCTATTGCGCCGGCGGATGCTTGTAGTGCGGCGTCCAGCCGCTCATGTCCTTGAAGAGGCGCATCGCCTTGATGGCGCGTGAGGAGGTGAGGGTGAACCAGTGCCACGTCTTCGCCGGGACGATGATGTAGTCGCCCGTCGTCACCGTGATGGAGAAGGACGGCTTTCCCTCAGGCTCGAAGCCGAAGGTCCCTTCGCCGTCAATGATGAAACGCACCTCGTCATCGTCGTGATAGTGCGTCTTATCGAACTTCGCCAGCATCGCCTCCAGGTTCGGCGTCTGCGGGCTCAGCACCACGATGTCCGCCTGGATATAGCCGCGCTCTTTGCGCTCCACGTCCAGCTGCGGCCGGTAGGCCTGCATGATCTGCTGCTGCTCTTCGGGCGTCAGCACGCCCCTGCCCAGCAAGGGCTTCACCGCGGGCGGCGTGGGCCACCGAGTGAACAGGACGCCGTTCTCCTTGAGGAAGCGCGAGATCTCGGCATCCGTCTTCAGCGACTGTTTCAGATGCGGCGCGGAGACACTGGTCATGGGGGACTCCTCACTTCGGCACCGATTGCGCGCCTATTGTAGCGAAGCGGGCCGGGACTGCGCCAGAGGCGGAATGCATCACCGGATCGCGGCATAGCGCTCCGGCTCTAGGCGCTCGCCGGGACCGTAGGCGTCCAGGCCGTGGACGCAGAGCGCCAGAGCGATGACGCAATCGTCGTAGGAGCCGGACGGCGCGGCCGTCCGCAGGGCGCCGCTCTTGGCGCGCTCGTAGGCGTAGGCCTTCAGCTCCCCCAAGAGCTGCTCGATGCACGGGTAGCGGATGCGCTGCTGTTCGATGTTGATCGCCAGGCGGTTCACCAGGTCGCGCTTCATCTGAGCGCTGAGCTTCACGCCCTCCACCGGCACGCGCTCGCTCGCCAGGTCGTCCACGATCGGCTCGCCGACGCCCGTGGCGTCCACATAGGCCACCGCGCCGTTGTAGCGCCGCGAAGTCTCGATGATGCGCGCCTTCTGCACCGGCCAGTCCACCTGGCAGAAGCAATCGAAGTGCACGATGGCGCGCGCCGCCGCATCCGCGACGAAGATGACACTGTAATCGTGCTGCTTCGCCAGGTCCACGCCCATCACGTAGCTGCGTCCCGCCTGCGGAGGTTGCGGCTCGCCGCCGATGCACGATTCCACCCGGCGGAAGACCGACCCTGCGTCTTCCAGGAACTCCGCGCCGTACTCCTGCCGGAAGAGCGGCTCCGGCATATCGCGCCGCGCCTCTTCGATCTCCTGGGGGATGATGTCCGTCTCGCCGACCAGCGCCATCTCCACGCACTGCCGCTGGGCCTCTTCGAACTGCCGGTGGGAGGGCGCGCGCGGGAATGGGCCCAGCACCGCTTCGATGTCCAGCCTGCGCCACACGAGCGTGCTCCCCCACGTCGGATAGTTCCAGGAGCGCACGTCGCTCCCGCCGCTCGCCCCTGCGCCGCGCATGGCGAGGCAATAGAACCAGTTCTTCCCCTTGGGCGTGCCATTGAAGATCGCCTCACCCAGGCGTCCCGGGGATGAGAGCGTCGGCCGCAGCGATTGCGTCCACGATTCCTCGTCCACGAGGCCAGCCTCCGTCACCACCAGCAGGTCCAGCCCCACAGAGACAAGGCGCTCCGGCTCCATCGCCGTCTTCATCTCGATGACGGCCTTGCCGTCAAAGAGCTCGATGCGCCGCGTGCTCTCGCGGATGGCGCTCACGGCACGGTGGGGGATGAACTGGTTGTACTCGCGCCACATCTGGTATGTGAGGGCATAGGTGGGCGCGACGCACCAGATGTGGACGAGGGGCACCAGCCCGCCGATCTTGCTGTTGCGCTTCATCAGCTCGGGGATCCGGCGCAGCACTTCATAGATGCAGGCCCGGTCTTTCCCCCACCTGCGTCCGCAGGCCAGGACCTTCACCTTCGCCTGCGCCTCATGAAACTTCGTCTGGTATGGATGAGGCCTGTAGGCGCTCAAGTCCCAGACAGACAACTCCTCCGGTCGGAATTGTGTCGGTTCGGAAGTATTTGCGAGTGATGTTTTAGTCAAAGTTCGGTATTTCCCTAGTTGCTAGCTCTTGTCAAGTCTTAATCTTCAGATACAATTGGCTTATCACACCTTCTGCACACCTAAGGCACACGAAATCCTTATGATTCTGCTCTTCAGCCTAGCCCTGACCCTCCTTGTGACGGCTCTTGCCTACCGGGTGGCGAACCGCCGCCTCCAGTACAGGCACAGGAGCCTCCAGATCGAAGTCCTCGTCTCCTTTGGCCTCTCCACGCTCTTCGGTCGCCTCCTCACCCTGGGCGAGTTCCACGATGCAGGCCTGACGACCACGCTCCTGCGCCTTGCCGGCTTTGTGGCGATGTTCAACATGCTCGTTGCCGCCTCCCGCCTGGTCCGCGCCCTGCGGGCAGACGCCCGCCGGGGTCTTCGCTAGTCCTCATCACGCCTGCTACGGCCGCCCAGCCGCTCGGAGAACTCCGTCTGCAGAAGATAGGGCAGCCCATCGCGCACTGCCAGGCGTATCTCGCCCCAGCGACGCTCCTTGTGCGCCTGCCGGACCACCGCCGCAAGCCGGTCTATCGCCGATTGAACGGGCGGCGCAAGCGGCATCCCCTCATCGCCGTTTGCCGCAGTCACTTGCCGCCTCGCTGCAGAAGCTCCTTCGCCTCCATCACCTCCGGCAGCCGCTCCGGCACCACGATGTAGCCCTGGGAGTTCCACTCCAGCGTCTCCACGTATTTATCCAGCAATCGCTGCAAGCATCCCCGCAGCGCGACGATCTCCTCCCCTGCCCTGGCAGCCTCCGCATCGCTCCCCCGAATCCCCTTCGCCCTCCGCATGTTCGTCCGCTCCTTCGTCGTCATCGCTCCTCCTCGCACTACTCTCTACTACCATTATGTGCATCATCGTCTACCCCCAGTTGACAGGCGAGGTTTCCGGTAGCTTCCGAAAGAGGGCACTAGCCCTTTCGTGCCCTTCCTTTCGTTGAATTCTCCTCTGAAATTCGCTACACTCACCCAGGCGCAGAAAGAGTCCCCCGCCCTGGCTTGTCGCCCTGCGGCAGCCGGCAAAAGGAGCCCGATGACCACTCCCCGCAAGACCAAACAGCAGTGGCGCGAAAAGTCCTACGAGCCATCCATCAAGAAGGTCCCCGAGCGCCAGAAGAGCTTCAAGAGCAACTCCAACTACGATGTGGACGTCCTCTACACCCCTGAGGACGCGAAGGACGTTGATTACGATCGCGACCTGGGCTACCCGGGCGAATATCCCTATACCCGAGGCGTCCAGCCCAACATGTACCGCGGCCGCCTCTGGACCATGCGCCAGTACGCCGGTTTCGCCTCCGCGGAAGAGTCCAACCAGCGCTACCGCTATCTCCTCGCCCAGGGGCAAACGGGCCTCAGCGTCGCCTTTGACCTGCCCACGCAGACGGGGTACGACTCAGACCACGAGATGGCGCGCGGCGAGGTCGGCAAGGTCGGCGTTCCCGTCTGCAGCCTCGCTGATATGGAGGTCCTGTTCAAGGAGATCCCCCTCGATAAGGTCACCACCTCCATGACCATCAATGCCACCGCGCCCATCCTGCTGGCCCTCTATATCGCCGTGGCGAAGAAACAGGGCGTCGCCGGCGATAAGCTCGGCGGGACGATCCAGAACGATATCCTCAAGGAATACATCGCCCGCGGCACCTACATCTTTCCCTCCAAGCCCTCCCTGCGCCTTATCACGGACGTCTTCAACTACTGCAGCGACCACGTTCCCCAGTGGAACACCATCAGCATCAGCGGCTATCACATGCGCGAAGCCGGCGCGACCGCCGCACAGGAGATCGCCTTCACCCTCTCCAACGCCATCGGCTATGTGAACGCCGCCCTGGAGGCGGGCCTCCAGATAGACGATTTCGCGCCGCGCCTCTCCTTTTTCTTCGTCTCCCAGAACAACTTCTTTGAAGAGGTCGCCAAGTTCCGGGCGGCGCGCCGCATGTGGGCCAAGATCATGCGCGAGCGCTTCAAGGCCCAGAACGCCAAGTCTTGGCAGCTGCGCTTCCACACCCAGACGGCGGGCGTCTCCCTCACGGCCCAGCAAGTGGAGAACAATATCGTCCGCACCACCGTCCAGGCCCTGGCGGCAGTCCTTGGCGGCACCCAATCGCTCCACACCAACTCCATGGATGAGGCCCTGGCCCTGCCCACGGACAAGGCCGTCACCATCGCCCTCCGCACGCAGCAGATCCTGGCCCACGAAAATGCCGTCGCCGATACCGTGGACCCCATGGCCGGCTCCTACTACGTGGAGCATCTCACCAATGTCCTTGAGGAGAAGGCCAACGCCTACCTCAAGACCATCGAGGACATGGGCGGCTCCCTTGCGGCCATCGAGCGCGGCTTCATCCAGCGCGAGATCCAAGAGGCCGCCTATCAGTACCAGCGCCAGGTGGAAAAGGGCGAGGCCACCATCGTGGGCGTCAACAAGTTCACCAATGAAAAGGCCGAGACCCACAGCATCATGCGCATTGACGAGTCCTCCGCCAAGCGCCAGCTCGCGCGCCTCTCCGACCTGAAGAAGAAGCGCGACCCCCAGTCCGTCAAGCGCTCCCTCAAGCGCGTGGAAGAGGTGGCCCACAGCAAGGACAACACCATGCCCGTCATCATTGAGGCCGTGGAGAGCTACGTAACCCTCGGCGAGATCTGCGATACCCTTCGCAAGCAGTGGGGCACCTATAAAGAGGCCATCGTCTTCTAGGCTGACGAGCGTTGTGATGCAATGAACTTCACCCTCTCCGAAAGCGACCTCCTCCTCCGGCGAACGATCCGCGACTTCGCCGTGAAGGAGCTGGAGCCGACGGCCCGCGAGCGCGATGCCAAGGAAGAGTTCTCCTGGCCCCTCTATAAAAAACTGGGCAAGCTCGGCGTCACGGGCCTCGGCATCGCCCCGGAGCGCGGCGGCAGCGGCGGCCTTCTCCAGACGGCTATCGCCGTGGAGGAGATCGCGCGCTCGGACGCCTCGATGGCCCTCTCCCTCCTGGCGAGCCTCTCCCTGGCCTCCCACGGCATCGAGCATCACGCCAACGACGCCCTTCGCAATCACTGCCTTCCGCCCATCGCCCGAGGCGAAACGATCGCCTCCTTCGCCTTCACCGAGCCCGAGGCCGGGAGCGACGCCGCCAATATCCAAACGACGGCTATCAAGAAAAATGGCAAGTATCTCGTCAACGGCAGCAAGACCTTTATCACCAACGGTGACATCGCCGATACATTCCTCCTATTCGCCACGACCGACCGCGCCAAGCGCCACAAGGGCATGCTTGCAATGGTGGTGGAGCGCGGCTCCAAAGGCCTCTCCTCCCGTAAGCAGACCGAGAAGATGGGCATGCGCGCCTCCAGCACCGCCGAAGTCCTCTTTGACGATGTCGAAGTGCCCGCAGGCAACCTCGTCGGCGGCGAAGGCGAGGGCTTCAAGATCGCGATGCAGATTGTGGACGGCAGCCGCCCCATAATCGGCGCACAGGCCGCCGGCATCGCCCAGGGCGCCCTTGATCTCGCCGTCCGCCACGTCCGCCGGCGCAAGCAGTTCGGCCAGGCCGTCGCCGATTTCCAGGGCGTCCAGTGGATGCTGGCCGATATGGTTACCCAGATAGACGCCGCCCGCCTCCTGGTCTACCGCGCCGCCTTCCTCCGCGATCAGGGCCTCCCCTGCACCAAGGAATCGGCCATGGCCAAGCTCTTCGCCAGCGAAGCCGCGATGCAGGTCGCGACGCAGGCCCTGCAGCTCCACGGCGGCTCCGGCTATTTCAAGGCCAGCCCTATTGAACGCGCCTTCAGAGATGCTAAAGTAACTGAGATCTACGAAGGGACCTCCCAGATCCAGCGCCTCGTCATCGCGCGGCGCCTGCTGGCCGAGGCCTCCTCCCATCGCTAAGGAGTGCCATGGACGTCAAAAAGCTCCATCACATCGCCCTCGTCGTCAAGGATATTGACGAGTCCCTCAAGGACTATGCCGATATCCTCGGCTTCCCCAAATCCGAGATCCAGTTCGTCCCGACCCAGCAGGTCAGGGCGACCCTCATCCCCGTGGGCGATTGCGAGATCGAGCTCATCCAGCCCATGGACCCCAACGGCGGCGTCGCGAAATTCCTCGAGAAGCGCGGCGAGGCCTTCCACCACATCTGCTTTGAAGTGGCCGATGTGGACCACGAGCTCACGGAGCTGGAAAAGAAGGGCTGCGCCCTGATAGACAAGAAGTCCCGACCCGGCCTTGCCGGCATGGTCGGCTTCCTCCATCCCAAGTCCACCAGGGGCGTCCTCACCGAGATCTGCACGCCCATCAAGCATTAGCCATATAGGGGCGGCCATTTTCGGTCGCCCAAAGGGGAAGAACAATGGTAGCCACGCAGAAAGAGACGATCCGCGTCCTCGTCGCCAAGCCCGGCCTGGATGGGCACGATAGAGGGGCCAAAATCATCGCCAGGGCCCTGCGGGACGCCGGGATGGAGGTTATCTATACCGGCATCCGCCAGACCCCTGAAATGATCGTCAGCGCCGCCGTGCAGGAAGACGTGGACGTGGTGGGCCTCAGCATCCTCTCCGGCGCGCACCTGGAGCTCTTCCCCCTCATCGTGGAGGGCCTCAAGAAGAAGGGCAATGACGATGCCGTCGTCCTCGCCGGAGGCATCATCCCGGAAGAGGACTTCGCCAAGCTCAAGGCTATGGGCATCCAGGGCGTCTTCGGCCCCGGCAGCTCCACCCAGGACATCATTGACTTCATCAAGAAGGCCGTAGCCGCCAAAAAGGGCAAATAAAAAGGCCCCCGCTTCTGCGGAGGCCTTTGCAAGGCTTTCTTTCGGGAAGCTACTTGCCCAGGCCCTTCCGCATCCGCTCCAGCGCATCGGCACGCGGCCTGAAAATCGAGTCCTCGGGGAGGCCCAGGGGCAGGCTCTCCTCCGTCTTCAGCTTCCGCTGCGCCAGCGCGCCCATGCCGATCAGGCCTGCCGCGCCAAGGATGGCCCCAAGGACAAACTTCTTTCTTGTTACCCCTGCCTGTTGCACCGTATCCATAGCCTCTTCCTTATCTGGGCAGCGCGCGGAGGTAGGCGATGACGGCCCAGCGCTCTTCGTCCGTCAGCAGATAGCCGAACTTGGGCATCACATTGACCCCGTTGGTCAGAACCGTGAACAGCTCGCCGTCCGTCTTGTTCTGCGTCACCGCCGCCGTCAGGTTAGGCGGCGCCAGGTAGCCGTCGCGCACCAGGATCTTGCCCACCGCGCCGTCGCCCTTGGCCTGGGGCCCGTGGCACATGGCGCAGTTCACGCGATAGAGCTCCGCGCCCTTCGCGTTCGTGGCCGCGCCTGCGGGCAGCGGGTTCTTGAAGGCCTTTGCCGCTTCCAGCTGGTCGGCGGGGATCACATGCATCTGGGGTCCGGTGATCGGGACGGCGCCTGCTGGCACATCCAAGCGGGGCGGCTCGCCGATCTTCGTGGACTGGTTGTAGTGCATCTCAGGGAAAATGTCCACCTGGTACGTGCCCTTAGTGCAGCCTGCCGCCAGCAGGCCGGCAGCAAGAGCCAGGCAGACGATGGCTATGCCTCGCCTGCCCATGGATCTCTTCCCCTGTCTCTTTGCTATCTTCATGTCCCTACGTTCCCGGGTTCCTGGTTCCTTGTTCTGCTCTACCCTATTTCTGGTGCTTCACATCAACCGCGCCCGATTGCCGCATCACCATCTCTGCGGCGTTGATGCGGTCCTCGGGGCAATTCAGGTCAATGCCCACATAGCCCTCGGTGATGCGCTCATCGTAGAGGCCCATCAGCGGCCTCGGCAGGCGCGATTCAAAAATCACGCCGATGATGGTCATGAGGATCGCGCCCAACATCGTGCCCTCGTAGACGATCACCGCCATCGCCGGGACTGCGATGATGGGCTTGCCGCCCGTCACCAGGGGGTTCGCCACGGACGTCCCGGCCGTGACCAGGATCGCCACGGTGAAGCCCACGATGGCGCCGAAGAACGGGAAGGCGTAGAGCCGGTGCTTCGGCATCCACTCCCCGAAGGCTCCCTCCGGGTATGGGCTGCCCGTCAGGACCGTCCAGTCCTTATTGGTGAAGCCGGCCTCATTCAGCCGGTCCACCGCCATGACTGCGTTGTCCGCCGTCTTGAATACCCCGAGCACTTGTTTCTTTGCCATATGGCGCGCTTCCCCCTTCCGGGATTACTCCTCGCGCATCGTCGCGGGAATCGTAGCCTTGCCGATCTTGAACTCGTCTTTCAAAATCTCGCCCTCTTTGACGTCGTAGAGCGGGATGAGCGGGACAACCTTGGAGATGAGCAGGATGTTCATCGAAACGAAGGCGAAGGAGCCGATGACCATCAAGACCTCGATGATGCTGGGGTGGTACGTGCTCCAGGAGAAGGAGAGGCCCTGCTTCCTCGCGAGTCCGGGGACAATGATGAGGAAGCGCTCGATCCACATGCCGATATTCACCAGGATGGTGGTGATGAGCATCCACTTGAAGCTCCGGCGCACGTTCTTGAACAGCCAGAGCGGCACCGGGATGAAATAGCCGGTGAGGATGAAGGTCAGGAAGAGCCAGGAGTACGGCGACTCCCACAGCTGCATCCTCCGTAGGGCCAGCTCGGCGTCTTCCAGCGTGTAGATGCTGAAGAGGATCTCGATGACGAAGAAGAAGAACCACGCCGTCGCCACCACGATGAGCAGGCGGCCCAGGGAGTCGATCGTGTCCTTGGTAATGTAGTTCTCCCAGTGGAAGAGCCACCGCAGGATGATCATCACCGTCACCACGGCGGAGACGCCGGAGTGAACGGCGCCGATGACGAAGTACGGGGCGAAGACCGTGGAGTGCCATGCCTCCACCGATTGCGCCACGCCGAAGTCCCAGGAGACGATGCTGTGGACGGAGACGAAGACCGGCAGGATGAGCGCCGAGAGCAGGAAGCCCGCGACGATCTGCAGCCGCCACTGCCGCGGCGTCCCGCGCCAGCCCATCGCCAGCACCCTGTAGATCGCCTTGGCGACGCCCTTCGTCCTATCGCGCATCACCGCGAAGTCCGGGATCAGCGCCACGACGACGAACATGATGCTGGAGGTCAGATACGTTGTGATGGCCGTGGGGTCCCACACCAGCGGCGAGCGGACGTTGGGGAAGATGCCCCGGGCAAAGTCGTACGGGAAGGCCCAGTACATCGTGCGCCAGGGGCGGCCGCTGTGCAGGATCGGGAACAGGATGGCGGTCATCAGCGCGAAGACCGTCACAATCTCGGCGGCGCGGGTGGCCGGGCGCCGCCACTCGGCTTGCGCCAGGCGCAAGATGGCCGAGAGCATGACGCCAGCGTGACTGATGCCCACCCAGAAGACGAAGTTCGTGATCATGAAGCCCCAGAAGACGGGGCGGTGCAGGCCCGTGACGCCGATGCCCTGGTTGATCATGTACCCGATCGCCCCGCCGGCCAGCGCCACAACCAGCGCCAGGAACCCGACGATCATCCAGTAGCGCCGCTCGGTGTAGAGGACGTTCGTCAGCAGCTCGCGGTTGATGCGCGAGTCCACTTCCTGAGGCGTCTTTCCGAGTACGACTCTGTCCTGCATAGTGGTGTGCCTTAGTCCGGTTTGCCCATGACCATGATTTCACGCTTCAAGAACCGGCGCTTCCTGCGGTAGAGCATGCCTTCCGTCACTTCCCAGATGGAGATGGGCGGGAAGAACTTGATCGCCAGCATGATGATGAAGAGCGCGCCGCCCAGGCCGCCCAGGATCATGAAGACATCGGCGGTGCCCGGCAGGTGCGGCGGCGGGTTCTCCAGCAGCGGCCCCGCGTGGAGCTCGTGCAGCGCATCGGCCCGCACATCCGCCACGGTGAAGCTGCCGACGTAGATGCGGATGCGGTCGAAGAACGTGCCCAAAAGGATCGAGCAAGAGACGATCGTTGGGGCGATCATGGACTTGCGCGCCGCGTTCCAGATGAGCAGAAGGAAGGGCACGGCGAAGTTCAAGCAGACCGCCATCGCCCACGGGAAGCGGTAGGACTCCGCGAAGAAAAGCTTGATCACCGCCAGCTCAACCGGCTGCCGGCCGTACCAGAAGATCATGAATCCGGAGAGCCAGAAATACATCCAGAGGAGAGACAGGGCGAGCATGATCTTGCTCGCGCCCCAGAACTGGTCAACGCTGATGTAGTCCTTATAGCCGCCGAACTTATAGAGTAGAAAGGTCACCAGGATGGTGCAGGCCACCGCGCTCTGCAGACCGCTGATCGCATGCCACGCCGGGAAGATGGCGTCCTTCCACCCGGGGACGAGCGAGAGCGCGAAGTCCGAGGCAATCATCGTATGCACGCCGATGAGAAAGAGAAAATACAAAACGCCCAGGACCATCAGCATGGCCTTGATGCCCTTCCACTCCCGCGGCGTTCCCCTGAAGCTCGAAGCCAGCCTCCGCGCCAGGCTCTTCCGCCAGCCGGTCCCGTGATCGCGGATCGCCGCCAGGTCGGGGATGGCGCTCACATAGAGGATCGCCAGGCCCAGAGCCACGATGCCGATGAGCGCCGCAAGCTCATACACGTGCGGCGCGCCGGGGAAAGTCATCCAGATCGTCTTCCGGTTGTCCGCGTTCGGCAGCAGCAGCACCAGGGGGATGAACATCAGCGCGCCCACGATGCCGGCCACGGAGAGGACCTCCGCCGAGCGGCCCATCGGCCGCCGCCAGTGGCTGCGCACCATCCGCTGCGTCACGGAGAAGATCGGCGCGGACATCGCCGTGGTGAAGATGAAGCCGAAGGTCGCCATCAGGTAGGCCCACGACGTGAAGGTATCGAAGCCATCCCGCGCGCGGACGATGAAGACGGCGAACCCGGCGATGAAGAGCCCGCCGAAGAGCGCCAGCGCCAGCTTGTACGTTCGCCCCATGGTGGATGAGGCGCGCAGGATATCCTGCGTCACCTGGGCATGGGGCATCGTCAGCACTTGCGGCTGGTAGTGATGCTCGCCTTCGGCCTCGTGGTGGGCCGCGTGTGTGTTGTGCGTTGTGCTACTCATGGCCTTTGTCTTCCGCCGCATGCGTGTCCACCTTCTTCAGGTAGACCACGTTCGGGCCGGTGCCTTGTTCTTCCAGCAATCGGTAGTGCCGGGCGTCTTCCGCCAGCTTGTGCACGGCGCTCTTCTCGTCCTTGATGTTGCCGAAGGTCAGCGCGCCCGTGGGGCAGGACTGCACGCAGGCGGGCGTCACATCGCCGTCCCTGACATCCCGGTCCTCGCGGATCGCCGTGCGTATCCCGCGCCGGATGCGCTGCACGCAGAAGGTGCACTTCTCCATGATGCCGCGGCTGCGGACCGTCACGTCCGGGTTCAGCTGGTTGCGCAGCGTCTCCGGCCACACCGGCTCCCAGAAGTTGAAGAACCGCACCTGGTAGTTGCAGTTGTTGGCGCAGTACCGCGTGCCGATGCAGCGATTGTAGACCTGCACGTTCAGGCCCTGGTCGTTGTGGTAGGTGGCGTAAACCGGGCAGACCGGCTCGCAGGGCGCGTTCTCGCACTGCTGGCACATCAGCGGCAGGAACTTCGCCTTCACCTTCGAGAAGTCAATCTCATCCGGCCGCTTCTCCGGGTCGTCGCTCACCCAGTAGCGTTCGATGCGTATCCACTCGTGGGCGCGCTTCTGGTTGAAGATCGCGTCCGTGTTCAGCGGCACGTTGTTCTCCGCCTGGCACGCGACGACGCAGGCCTGGCAGCCGCTGCAGCGGTCTGCGTCCACCACCAGCGTCCATTTCGGCTCAGGCTTTCTCTCGATTGCCATCAACGCGCTCCGTTAGGAGTCCTTGTTCGTGACTTTGATCTTGTTCGAGAAATCAATGGGCAGCACGGAGCCCTCCATCTTCGGGATGCGCTTCCACTTGCCCGTCTTCGCGATGCTTACGCGCGTCGCCGCCCAGGCCAGCGAGCCGCTCTGCTTCTCTTCCCGCGGGTCCAGGACGGCGTACACGTTCGCGCCGTAGCCCTCCGCCCAGCGCCCGAAGGCCTTGTGGCCCCGGCCCACGGGGATCGCCAGCACGTCCGGCGGCGCGGCCGGGTTCGGGTAGACCAGCGCCTGGATGGCCCCCGCCGGCGATTCGATGCGGACCACATCGCCTTCGCGCAGGTCCATGTCGCGCGCCGTCTTGGAGTTCACTTCAACCCAGGTCTCCCACGTCGCCGTCGTCATCGGGTCGGGCGTCGCCTGGAGCCACGGCAGGTGCGCAAGCCGCCCATCGCCGATGCCCGCCGTCTGGAACGGCAGGAGGACGAAGGGGTAGCGTCCGGCGTCTCCGGCGAATTCCGGTTCCGGGTTGGTCAGGTTCAGGCCGTTCACAAAGGGCACCGGCAGCGCGCGGGCGTTCGTATCCCACCAGCCGCCCTGCTGGAGCAGCTTGCCCCAGAACTCTTCAAAGGTCGCGGCCTTGATGTTTCCCCGGCCGAACTGGTGCAGCTTCTGGGCCTGCTGGCGGAGCGCATCGCGCATGCTCGTCCAGGGCAGGTCCTTCTCGATCTTCAGCTCTTGCGCCAGCGTCAGCAGGATATCGCCGAAGCCGCGCGTATCGCGGAAGGGCCGCACCACCGGCTGCTGGAAGGTGACTGCCTCATAGCCGGGCCCGGGGTTCATGGGCGCATCCGCCCAGTCTTCCAGGGGAAGGCTCGTCGGCAGCACCCAATCGGCCCAGTAGGTCGTATCGTCAAGGAAGCTCGAAAGGCTGATCACCGTAGGCACGTTCGCTAGCGCATCCGCAAAGCCCAGCGAAGCGGGCAGGCTGTGCACCGCGTTCGCGTTGCGGATCACCAGCGCCTTCACCTTCCCCTGCTTCATGCCTTCGATGATCTTCTTCCACTCCGCCAGGGAGGTGCTTGTCCCGGCGGCGTAGGCTGTGCGGTCAGCCGCCGCCGTCCCATCGCCGATGGGCGGCGCAGGGTTGAAGTTCACGCCGCCCGGCTTGTTCACAGTCCCAACCAGGTGGTTGAGGCTGTAGATGGCGGTCAGATTGAACACGCCGTTCGTGTGCGCGCCCGCCGCGCCGCCGCCGATGGCTATGGCCGGCTGGTTCTCCGGCGCTACGAAGGCCTTCGCCAGCTCTTCGATGTGCTTGGCGGAAACGCCCGTCGCCTCCGCCACCTTCTCGGGGGCGTAGGCCTCCAGCGCAGCCGCGCCACGGCCGCCAGTGAGGGCCCGCGCTGCGGCTGCGTCGCCGAGGCCCGACTTGATGATCACATAGGCGATGCTCAGAGCCAGCTTGCCCTCGGAGCCGGGCTTCACATAGACCCACTCGTCGGCGCCGGCTGCCGTCGGCGAGAGGCGCGTGTCCGCCTGCACCAGCGTCCCGCGCTTGCGGGCCCCCTGGCGGAACTCGCCGTAGCCCCGCGAATGGCGGACCTGGGAGATCCAGCCGCCTAAGAAATCCGAACTGAACGAAAGGATATAGTTGCTGCGCCCAAGATCGAAATCAGGCAGCAGGTCCTGGTCGAACGTCTGCTTGATAGCCGCCTTCAGCGCGGCCTCTTCCATCGGCTCGAAGGTCGCGTGGGTGGCGTTCATCGCCTTCGCGAAGCGCTTCGCCACCATGCCCTGGCTGCCGTTCAGCGCCCCGGTCACGATGAGGAGACTGCCCGCCGCCGCGCCCTTCATCTCGTTCAGCTTAGGCGTCACCGCCGCCAGCGCCTCATCCCACGTCGTTTCCGCGAAGGCGCCGCTGCCCCGGGCGCCCGTCGCCTTCATGGGCCTGCGAACGCGGTCGGGATGGTAGACCGCCTGGACGCCCGCCTGGCCCCGGGCGCATAGCTTGCCGCCGCTGAGCGGATGGACGGGGTTGCCCTCCACCTTCTTCGCCCGGCCTTCGATGACCCGCACGATGACGCCGCACCCGCTGCCGCACTGGCTGCAGGAGGTGGCGTACCAGTTGTCTATCCCATTGACCAAGTCTTCCGGGAGCCTGGAGGGGCTCTGCACCAGGAACTCGCGGACGTTCGGGCGGCAGGCGGACAGGATGGCGGCCCCTGCGGCCGTCCCTCCCGCCAGCTTCAGAAATTCTTTGCGCGTGAAAGCCATTGCTCAGTTGCCTATTAGTAGTGACACGTCGCGCAGTCTGACGGCGGCGCGCGACGTTGACCGCTCGTGATCGCCTCTTTAATCGCCGCCTCAGCCTCAGGCGTCAGATAGTTGAAATAGCCGCCTCTGTGGCAGTCCACGCAGTCCCGCATCTTCAGGTTGCGGACCTGCTCCGCCACCTGCATCTTTCCGACATCGCCGTGGCAGATGGAGCAGACCTGGGACGGCTGCACCTTGTTCTCTTTGGAGAAGAAGGCCACGTGCGCCTCGTGCAGGAACTGGACATGATCGGGCAGTCTATGGACCCGGCCCCAGTTCAACGGCTCGCCGGATTCGTTAACGGAAAGCAGCTTGGTGATTTCCGGCGAAGTCTTCAGCACAACCTGGTGACAGAAGACGCAGAGCTGGACGGAGGGGATCGTCGCGGCCTCGCCCTTCAGAGCCTCCCGGTGGCAGTACTGGCAATCAATTTCGGCGGCGATGTGGAGGTCGTGCCGGAACTTGATCGGCTGGCTGGCCTTCACTTGCGCCGGGCCGAAGGGCGTGCTCCACCATGCCTTCAGGATGCCGACCGTAACGATAAGCCCGCCTATGCCGATGACCAGTCCGATGACTGGGACCAGCACTTTGACCGCGAGCGGGGCTTTAGGCAACGACATAGTGTGTTACGCGACCTTGTACCGTTCTCCAGGTTTCTTGGACCCTAGATCCAATCCCTGTGCCAGAAATTGCGGATCTCGTGCGCCGTGTCTGCAGCCTTCGCGAACCAGAAACAGATCGCGCCAAGAATCAAGATCGAGCTTGCATAGAGATGGAAGCGCAGCTTCCGGACCTTGTCAGCGATGCCCGCGGGCAGATGACCGGAGTTCAGCAACGAGGGGATGATGGCGTGAGCGAGGACAAGATGGGTGGCAAGGCCGAAGGCGAAGATAACGATGAACCACAGGTAGCGCAGCGTGTGGCTGGTGTTCCGCCAGTCCACGTGGTTCAGTGCTTCTGGGTCCATCTCTTCACCTGGCAATCTTGCCTGCGCCTTGTACCGACCCTTGCGCAGACTTCAGCTAACCCGCCGAAAGCACATTGAGAATACATTCACAATCGGGGCGTGTCAAGGTGGCTACAACTCTTATAATCGCCCATCCCAGCCGCCCGAATCCCGGCCCCCGCTCCGGCATCCAACAAAGCGCCTCTGCTACACTGAAGATGCCCCCGGTTCATGGGGAAATACAGAGAAGGAGCGGCGATGGCCTCCCTTGAGCCAATCAGGCTCACCACCCTGACCAAGTGCGGCGGCTGAGCTGCCAAGTACGGTCCGGGCGACCTGCATCATCTCCTAAAGGACCTCCCCCGCCTCGCCGATAGGCGCCTGCTCGTCGGCATTGAAACGGGGGACGATTCGGCGGTGTACCAGCTCACGAAGAATCTCGCGCTGGTGCAGACGGTGGACTTTTTCCCTCCGATCGTGGACGACCCCTTCACCTACGGCGCCATCGCGGCCGCCAACTCCCTGAGCGATGTCTACGCCATGGGCGGCAAACCCATCACCGCCATGAACATCGTCGGCTTCCCGGCGGATAAGCCCAAGGACATTCTGAAAGGGGTCCTTCGCGGCGGCGCGCAGAAAGCCAAAGAGGCTGGCGTCCCCGTCGTCGGCGGCCATACCATAGATGATGCCGAACCCAAGTACGGCATGGCCGTCACCGGCCTCGTTCGCCCCGGAAAACAGTGGACGAACGCAGGCGCAAAACCCGGCGACCTCCTCATCCTCACCAAGGCCATCGGCACCGGCGTCATCACCACCGCCGCCAAGGCCGGCAAGGCGGCCCCTGCCGCCATCGAAGCGGCCATCGCCTCCATGCTCGCCCTCAACAAGGCCGCAAGCGAGGCCGGGCTGAGCGTCACCCCCAACGCCTGCACGGACGTCACCGGCTTCTCCCTTCTCGGCCACCTCCACGGCATGCTCAATGCAAGCAACGTCTCCGCCACAATCGGCCTCAGCAGTGTCCCGCTCCTGCAGGATGCCTGGCGCTTGGGCGTGGAGCAGGAAATCTCCCCGGGCGGCATGGGCCGCAACAAGGCCTACTACGATCACGCCGTCGCCTGGCATCCTGACGTTCCGCCCAAAGCCTTCCGCCTCCTCTTCGATCCGCAGACCTCCGGCGGCCTCCTCTTTGCCGTGTCAGAGAAGAAGGCCCCGCTCCTGCTCAAAGCCCTCAAGGCCAAGCGCGTCAACATCGCCGCCGTCATCGGCCACGTGACGCCGGGGAACAGAGGGCGCATCGTCGTCGAGCCCTAGCAATCTAAAACCCGGGAACCCCATGGCAGACCTTACGCTCTCGAAAAAACTGGCCGAGGAAATCATCGCCCACGCCAAGGCGGAGGCGCCCAACGAATGCTGCGGCGTCCTGGCCGGCACGGGTGCTGCTGTTCGCGCTGCCTACCGCGCCAAGAACACTGAACGAAGCCCTGTGAAATACAACTTTGATGGTCCGGAGCTCCTTCGGATAGAGGATGAAGCGGCCAAAGCCGGGCATGACGTCCTCGGCTTCTATCACTCCCACACCTTCAGTGAAGCCTACCCCTCCCCCACAGACGTCAAGCTCTCCTCGCCGTGGGGCTACATCTATATGATCGTCTCCCTCCGCAACCCACAGCAGCCCGCTATCCGCATCTTCCGCATAGACCGCGCCCTGCCTGAAGGCGCTCAGATTCAGGAACTCTCTCTTTCCATCGTCTAGCCACCCAGCGCCCTCTAATGCCTTTCTAAGATTGCCCCCCTACTGTATAGTGCGCCCTTTCGACGGGTCATGCGCGTTTTTGCGCGCAAATCGAAAATGAAGCGGGCGGGGCAACATATGCGATTTCCTTCCACGCGGCTCGTTGCAGTCTGTGCGATCATCCTCTCAGCCCCCATCACCGTCACCGCCTGCGGTGGCGACGATGCGACCACCGCAGTCACCGAAACGATCCAAGCCGTCAGCAGAGGGAACATCCGCTCCACCGTGAACTCCTCCGGCAGCGTCAGCTTCCCCAACCAGAAGACCCTCAACTTCGGCAGCTCAGGCACTGTCACCAAAGTCCTTGTCACAGAGGGCGCGCGCGTCACCAAGGACCAGATCCTTGCGGAGATTGACCTCAACGACCTCCAAGCGGCGGTGACGAAAGCCGAGGCCTCGCTCCTCAGCGCACAGCAGACCCTGGACGACGCCAAGAAGACCAACGGCGCCCTCGATCTCGCCAGGGCCCAAGAGTCCGTCGCCTCTGCAAAGCTGCAGCTCAGATCGGCCCAAGACGCCTTGGACGAAGCTCGCGGGACGGCCTACCAGGCAGAGCTCCGCCAGAAACAAGAGGCTGTCGCCAATGCGCAGGCGCTCCTCCAGGCCGCTAAGGACGCCCTCGATAAGGCAAAGGCTCCCTACACGGAGCAGGACATCGCCAAACAGCGCGAAGCTGTTGCCAATGCCGGCCAGGCCGTCAAGCTCGCCCAGGATGCAGTCACCACAGCAAAGACACCCTATACCGCCGACGACCTGGCCTCAGCCGCAGCCACCCTTTCCCAGGCCAAGCAGTCCGTCACCAATGCCCAAACTTCCCTAACGGTCACGGAGGCGACTCAATCGCGTCTCGTCCGCGAAGCCAGCGACCTCCTCGATACCCGCAAACGCCCCTACCGGAATGCCTGGACCCCATTAGGGCTCGGTGTGTCCGAGGCTGACATCTACCTCTCTCCCGCGGAGATGTATGTCAAATACCCCTCCACGCTTCCCACGATCGTAGACCTCAACACCCTCTGGAGCAACCTCATCATCGCCCGCGATGGCCTTGAAAGCGCCAGGGCCACTCAGGCCTCGTCTCTCACCAGCGCTCAGCGCTCCGTCACCTCGGCGCAAGATGCCCTGCGCACCGCGCAAACGAATTACGATAAGGTCGCCGCTGGCGTTGACACCCTGGACCTCGCCACTAAGCAGGCAAAGCTCACCACCGCGCTGGAAAACTCGAAGGCCGCTCAAGATACCTTGACCAAGATCCTCGCGGGCCCTGACCTTGTTGACGTTGCGCTTAAGCAAGCCAAAGTCGCCTCCGCTGAGACAACGCTCAAGGCCGTGCAAGATGGCCTGACCAAGATCGTAAGCGGACCCTTCAGCGAAGATATCGCCCTCAAGCAAGCCAAGGTCGCCACTGCCAAGGCTGCCCTTGCGGACGCGGAAGAGAAGCTCTCCCTCGTGAGCAAAGGGCCGGATGCCGTGACCCTCGGCCTCCGCACGAGCCAGGTGACGGACGCGCAAACCAGCCTCACCGCCGCAAAGGACAAGCTCGCCCTCGCGCAGATCAAGTCCCCCTACGATGGCGTCGTCAACGTCGTCAACGTCAAGGTCGGCGATACCGTCGCTGCGAACACCCAAGCCGTCCTCGTCGTTGACACCACCCAGATAGAAGTGCAGGCCGTTGTTGATGAGGCGGACATCTTTAACATCCGCGAAGGCCTCCCCGTCCAGATCTCCCTCAACCAGGCGCCCACGCTCCCGCTCGCCGGAACGGTGCGCTACATCTCGCTCCTCCCCAATCGCCAGCAGGGCATCGTCAGCTACAACATCAAGATCGCCGTCACTGTGCCCACCATCACCCAGATCCCTGGCGGCGCGGCGGGCGGCAGGCCCGGCGGCGCGGGCGGCAACGTCCAAGCCCCCGGCGGCCAGGGCAGCCAGACCGGCACGCCCCCACGCGATGGCGGCGGCGCTGGCGGCCAGGTCATTCAGCGTCCCGGCGGCGGTGCTCCCGGCGCTCAAGGCGGCGCGGGCGCGCAGGCCGGATCCGGCAACGCCCAACAGGGCGCTGGCGCAGGCAGGCCCGGCGTCCCTCAGCAAGGTGCGGGAAGCGCTACAAGCACCCCCGTCACGGCGCTCCCCGGCGGCGCAGCCGGCGGCACCGCCTTCGGCGGTCGCGGCGCGGCCCTCATCCAGAGCGGCGGCAACCCGCTCTCCCTCCTCCGGGATGGCCTCTCCGTCCAGTCCACCATCGTTGTGAACCAGGTCACTGATGTGGTCATGGTTCCGGCGCGCGCCCTCTCCGGCAACGCCGCCAACCGCATCGTGAAAGTCGTCAAGGCCGATGGCACTCGCGAAGACCGCCCCGTCCAGACCGGCCTCACCGATGGCACCAATACGCAGATCGTCACCGGCCTGGAAGAAGGCGAGAAGATCGCCGTCCCGGCCCGCGGCGGAGGCGCCCGCACCACCACCGGCACCGGCGGCGGCCAGCAGTTCCCCGGCGGCGGGCAGATCTTCATCCAGCAACCTGCCTTCGCTCCGCGATAGACGCCTGCCATGACGCAATCCGCGCAGCAATCGCTCATCACCATAGACCAAGTCACCAAGACTTATCGTCTTGGAAAGCTTGATGTCCAGGCCGTCCGCGGCGTCTCGCTCTCCATCCGGAAGGGCGAGATGGTCGCCATCGTCGGCGCCTCAGGCTCAGGCAAGTCCTCCTTCATGAACATCCTCGGCTGCCTGGACCGTCCGACCTCCGGCAAGTACTACTTGGACAGCCACGATGTCGGCAAGATGAACGATAACGCCCTCGCCAACATCCGCCGCGATAAGATCGGCTTCGTCTTCCAGCAGTTCAATCTGCTTCAGCGCATGAGCGCGATTGATAACGTCGCCCTCCCGCTCATCTACGCCAATGGCAAAGCCCGCCGCGCCCGTGCCGTGGAAGCCCTGGAGCGCGTCGGCCTCGGCAAACGCGGCAAGCACCGCCCCGTCGAGCTCTCCGGCGGCGAGCAGCAGCGCGTCGCCATCGCTCGCGCCCTCATCAACAAGCCCTCCCTCGTCCTCGCCGATGAACCCACCGGCAACCTCGATTCCCGCGTCGGCGCGGAGATCCTCCGGCTCTTCCAGGAGCTCCATGATAAGGAAGGTATGACCCTTGTCTTCGTTACCCACGACCCGGCGGTGAGCGCCATCTCGCCGCGCGTCGTCACCTTCAAGGACGGCCTCATCATCAGCGATGAAGTGAAAGGGAAGGCGGCCGTATGAGCCCCATCGAAAGCTTCCGACTGGCCTTCTGGGCCCTGATCTCCAATAAGCTTCGCACCTTCCTCACCCTCCTCGGCATCGTCATCGGCGTCGGGGCCGTCATCGCCGTCATGGCTATCGGCAAAGGCACGAACCAAAGCATCGAAGAGCAGATCACCCGCGTCGGCACCAACCTCATCTTCGTCCGCCCCCAGGCGCAGACGAATCAAGGCGTGCGCGGCCAGGTGGGCACGGGTCAGACCCTCACCCTGCAAGACGCCTACGCCCTTCAAGATCCCTCGCTCGCGCCGGACGTCGTTTCCGTCGCGCCGGAAGTGAACACCGTCGGCCAGGCCCGCGCCTCGAACCAGAACGTCTTCGCCCGCATCACCGGCACCACGCCTCCCTACGCCGGCATCCGCGATGCCACCCTTGTGGACGGGCGCTTCATCGAGGACCAGGACGTCACCTCGCGGTTGCTCGTCGCCGTCCTTGGCAGCAACATCTCCCAAACCCTCTTCGGTGATCAGAGCCCCGTCGGCCAGTTCGTCGTCATCAACAACCGCCAGTTCCAGATCATCGGCCTGCTCAAGGCCAAGGGCGGCACCGGCCAGGGCGTCACCGACGATGTCATCATCGCGCCCATCACCACCGTGCAGACGCGCCTCATCTCACAGCGCACCGCCCAGGGCACGGAGTCCGTCCAGAACATCAACGTCAAGGCCGTCAGCAACAAGCGCATCGAAGCCGCCAAAACCCAGGTCACCGAGATCCTGCGCGAGCGTCACAAGGTCACCACCACCGACGACTTCGTCCTCACCAGCCAGGAAGACCTCATCCAAGCGCGCCAGGAAGTGAACAACGTCCTCACCGTCTTCCTGGGCGCCATCGCGGGCATCTCCCTCCTCGTCGGCGGCATCGGCATCATGAACATCATGCTCGTCTCCGTCACCGAGCGCACGCGGGAGATCGGCATCCGCAAGGCCGTCGGCGCCAAGCGTCGCGATATTCTCTCCCAGTTCCTCACGGAGGCAACGCTCGTCAGCTTCGGCGGCGGCGGCATCGGCATCGCCGCAGGCTGGGGCGCCTCGAAGCTCCTCGAGAATCTCACGCTGAACGGTCAGCCCATTGAGACCGTCTTCACCGCCGGCATCGCCGGCCTCGCCGTCGGCGTCGCCGTCGCCATCGGCCTCTTCTTCGGCATCTACCCCGCCGTCCGCGCCTCTCGCATGGACCCCATCGAAGCCCTCAGGCACACCTAGGCCTTCGGGACTTGCACCAGGTTGTTTCTGCAATTCCCGCGTCGCTTCCGTAGGGGCTGGCCTTCCCGCAGGGCTCCGATTCTATCGGAGAGGCCAGCCCTTCCCATCGGGCGCACCACGCGCCCTTACCCTCTCCCAGCTCTGATTTATCGGAGAGTCCGGGAGCGCCATTCTGATGGCGTGCGCTCATTCCGATGAGCAACGAGAGGGCCAGTAGTTAGGTCGTTTCCGCCTGCGCCGGGCAAAACGCTATCCAGCCCAACATGCGTTAGCCCAAAGGATGCCTGGAATCGCCTCCAGGCCTGCGAACAGCCGCGACCGCTGATTTAGCGGTAACGCGCTACGTGCGATGCGCCGTTGTTGATCGGCTCGTTCAGGTACACGTCACCATTGCGGATCTTGATGTTGAAGCCGCAATCGGGGACCGTGCAGACCCAAGCCTTGTAATGGATCGGCGCGCCCTGGCTGCCAAAATCAGACAGCGGCACAAGATCGCCTCGGCCGCACTTTTGACACTTCGGAAAGTCCATCGGACACCTCACTCCCCACGCAATTCACAGTTGTGAAATTAGACACAAAGTATACCAAATCCCGCTCCGGTAAGCAACTAGCCCGCCAGCCTATGCCCGGAAAGCGCGGTATAGACCGACCCCCCAGCTTGAAGTTCGCTTCTATAAAGAACAAGCTTCGCCACTCCCTGGGCAAGCGGCTCCCTAGGGAGCTCCACCCGCGCCAACAGCCGCTCCAGGTCTATCGGCCGCGCCCCGTTCTCCAACCGCCCCAGCGTCACATGCGGATGGAAGGGCTTCCCCTCCGTTGGAAAGCCCAGCGGCGCCACGGTTCGCTCCACAGCCTGCTTCATCTCCTCCAGCGCGCTCACCTCGCCCGCCAGCCCCAACCAGACCACCCGCGCCCTCCGCATCGTCGGGAACCCGCCCACACCCTCGATCTCCAGCCGGAACGGCCGCGCCGCCCCCGCGGCTTGGGCAACAGCCTCGCTCACCTGGGGGATCGCGGTCGAGGGCACATCACCCAGGAACTTCAGTGTCACATGCGTCCCTTCGGCGCGCGTCCACCGCACCGGCAGGCGCTCCGCGCGGCGCAGGCGCTCCTGCACCTCCGCGATCCGACGGCGGACCGCTTCGCCGAACTCGATGGCGATGAAGGCTCGAATGCTCTGCATGGCTCTCCTGCCCCTTGCGCCGCTATCGTTATAATACCTCCGTCAGCCTCGGGCAGCCTCGGGCGATTAGGAGGAGTGATGGCACAAGCAAAGCTCGTCAAATCCGGGAACGACCGTATCCTCTTCGGCGTCTGCGGCGGCCTCGCCGAATACTTCGCTGTAGACAGCGTCTTCGTCCGCCTCGCCTACATCGTCCTCGCCCTCCTCATGCCTCGCCTCAAGGAACCCCAGTACGATCCCGCCGACTCGATCCGGCAAAACATCCAAGGCATCCCAAGCGATACCGCGGAGGCGGGCCGCCGCATCGGCAGCGTCATCCGCGGCGAAAGGCCGGAGGGCCAACACCCCGAGCCTGTGATGGAAAGGGCCGAGTCTCGACGCACCGCCGTCGGCATCATCCTTATCCTCATCGGCGTCATCATCCTCATCGTGAACTTCGGCGTCCTCGGCTGGTTCAACGGCGCGATCTTCTGGCCAGTCCTCCTCATCGCCGTCGGCTTCGGCCTCCTCGCCATCAGGGTAAAAACCTCGTAACCCGGTTACGAAAGGCCGCCGCCCGTCGCATACGCGCCGCGCCCCACGTATACTCTTCCCGCGCCTCCAGGCTCCGCTGAAGGAGTGACCATGCAGCTGGAAACCCTGCTCTTTGAAACGCACGACCACAAGGCCGTCGTCACCCTTAACCGGCCCGATAGGATGAACGCCCTCAGCCGCCAGATGAGCGAAGACCTCTTCACCGCATTCAGCGAAGTGAAGAGCAACCCGGACATCTGGGTCGCCATCCTCACCGGCGCGGGCGAAAAGGCCTTCTCCGCAGGCGCGGACCTCAAGGAAAGCTCGGAGGACCGCAAGCGCGGCGCGACCCCAAACTTCGCTCCTTCCCGTCCCGTCGGCGGCTTCCTCAAGAACTTTCTCCTTTGGAAGCCCACCATCGCCGCCATCAACGGCTTCGCCCTCGGCGGCGGTTTGGAGATGGCCCTCGCCTGCGATATCCGCATCGCCGCCGATCACGCGCGCCTCGGCCTTCCCGAGGTGAAGTGGAGCCTCATCGCCGCCGCGGGCGGCGTCTCCCGCCTGCCGCGCAGCATCCCTCGCGCCGTCGCCATGCGCATGGTCCTCACCGGCGAGCCCATCACCGCGCAGCAGGCCCTCCAGTGGGGCCTCGTCACAGACGTCGTGCCGCTCAAGGACCTCCTTCCCCTGGCGCATCGCCTCGCCGATACCATCTGTCAGAACGCGCCCCTCGCCGTTCGCACCGCCAAGGAGGCCGTCTCTAAGGGCCTTGAGATGAGCCTGGAGACCGCCCTTGTCCACGAGGAGGAATACGTGAAACGACTGGTGGCGACCGAAGACTTCCTCGAAGGTCCCCGCGCCTTCGCGGAGAAGCGCAAGCCCAACTTTAAGGGCCGCTAACTATGCCTGAAAGAGCCGCAAAACGCGTCACTGCCGTCGAAGCCGTCCGCGCCCTTCCCGCCAGGGGCCGCCTCCTCTTTCCAACTTCCTGCGGCGTCACCCTCTCGCTCCTGGAGGCCATCGAAAGCGAGCGCGACCGCTTCGATGATCTGCACCTCTACACCGGCATCATGTTCGCCGATCCGCCGCTCCTCAAACACGTCGGCGGGAATATCAAGCTCACCACCTGGCACGTCATGCCTCCCACGCAGAAGCTCGTGGACGACGGCCGCGCCGAGCACCTGCCATTGCGGCTCTCTCAGGTGCCGCGCGTTTTCGGCCAACGCGGCGAGGTCCCCATAGACGCCCTCTTCATCCAAGTCTCGCCTCCCGATGAACAAGGCCTCGTCAGCCTCGGCCTGGAGGTCGGCCCCTGCATTGACCTCGTCAAACAGACCAGGCTCGTCATCGCCGAAGTGAACAGACAGACGCCGCGCACCCTGGGGGATTCCCTCGTCCACATCAGCGATATTGACTTCCTCGTGGACGCCGACTATCCGCCTGTGGAATACCGCCAGGCCTCCATCGGCGATGTGGAGAAGAAGATCGCGGGCTACGTCGCCGACCTTATCCCCAACGGCTCCACGCTCCAGATGGGCATGGGCGCCGTTCCGGAGGCGCTTATCAACTTCCTCAGCGCCAAGCGCGATCTCGGCATCCATTCCGGCATCATCACGGACGCCTTCATCCCCCTCATAGAAAACGGCGTCTTCACCAGCGCGCGCAAAACGATAGACACGGGCAAGATCGTCACCGGGGAAATCTTCGGCGGCCCCGCCATCTTCAAGTACGTCCAAAACAATCCGCGCATCCACATGGCCTCCGTCGCCTATGTGCAGAACCCAATGGTCGTGCGCCGGCTGGAGAACTTCGTCAGCGTCAACTCCGCTGTCGAGATAGACCTCACCGGCCAGGTGAACGCCGAGAGCGTCGGCGGCAGGCAGATCAGCGGCCTCGGCGGCCAGTTCGATTTCATCGAAGGCGTTCTGCATTCTCCCAACGGCATCTCCATCTTCGCCCTGCCGGCCACCGCCGCCAGGGGAAAAGTCTCCCGCATCGTCGCGCGCCTCGGCGAAGGGGCCGTCGTCAGCACGCCGCGCTACTGCACCGATTACGTCGTCACCGAATACGGCGTCGCCCGGCTCAAGGGCAAGACCCTGCGTCAGCGCGCCGAAGCCCTCATCGCCATCGCCCACCCGAACTTCCGCGATGCGCTGAGTAACGCCCTCTCCCGTCCAAAGCCCTCTAGAGGCGAATGATGCCGAAGAACAAACGCTTTATCGTGAACGATCGGGCCGCCATCACCGGCATCGGCCAGACGGCCTTCTCCTCCGGCCTCAACCGCAGCACCATGGACATGGCCGCCGAAGCCATCCTCAAGGCCATCGCCGATGCGGGGCTAAAGCCCAAGGACATAGACGGCGTCTCCAAATACAGCTTCGGCCTCCAGGAGGAGACGGAGAACCATCTCTTCCAGGAAATCGGCCTCGGCAACTTCGGCTTCTACGCGGAGCAGGCCCACGGAGGCGGCGCCTACGCGGCGGTCATCAGCACCGCCGCCCTCGGCGTCGCCTCCGGCATGGCGGACCACGTCATCTGCTTCCGCTCCCGCGCCCGCGGCCGCAAGTCCGTCTTCGGCCCGGGCCGCGATCAGGGCGGCCGCCCCTGGGAGAAAGTCAGTCAGCGCATCACCGGGCGCGGGCAGTATCACGTCCCCTTCGGCCTCATGAGCCCGGTGCAGGAGATGGCCTGCATCGCCCGGCGCTACATGCACGACTACGGCGTCACGGAGGACCACTTCGCCAACGTCGCCATCGCCATGCGCAAGCACGCCGTCGCCAATCCCCTCTCGGTGATGGGCAGCCGCGGGCCCATCTCCCTGGAGGACTATCGCCAATCGCGCTGGATCGCCGAGCCGCTCCGCCTCTACGATTGCTGCATCGAAACCGATGGCGCGACCGCCGTCGTCGTCTCCCGCGCCGATCTCGCCGGGCGCATGCGCCGCAAGCCCGCCCTCATCCACGCCTTCGCCCAAGACACCAAGCCCGCGCACTACACCCTCTCCGATTGGTGGCGCTGGGACCGCGACGCCATGGCCCTGGAGTTGGGCAGGCGCCTCTGGGCCAATTCCGAGCTGAAGGCCAAGGACATCAAGGCCGCCTTCCTCTACGACCACTTCACGCCCATGGTCCTTCTCGCCCTGGAGGATCTGGGCTTCTGCAAGCGCGGCGAAGGCGGCGCTTTCTCGGAGAAGGGTGCGCTGGAAGGGCCTCATGGACGCCTGCCCGTCAACACCAACGGCGGCCAGCTTTCGGAGGCCTTCATCCACGGCTTCAACAACATCAACGAGGCGGTGCGCCAGATACGCGGCACGTCCACCACCCAGGTCCCCAACTGCAACGCCGTCCTCGTCGCCGCCGCCGCCAGCGACCCGACCGGCGCATTCATCCTCCGGAGCGAATGATATGACCCAGCCAGGCGGAAAATACGGGCCCCTCGCCGCGCTCCCGCTCCCGGAGCCGGGCTGGGACAACTACAAGTTCTGGGACTATTGCAAACAGCACAAGCTCTATCTCCAGCGCTGCGCCAAGTGCCGCAACTACTGGTACTACCCGCGCCCTCTCTGCCCGGTGGACCAGTCCCGCGAAATGGTCTGGACCAAGATGAGCGGCAAGGGGAAGGTCTGGACCTTCACCATCGCCCACCACCCCGTCCTGCCCGCCTTCGCCAAGGACGTCCCGCTTCCCGTCGGCGTCATCAAGCTCGATGAGGGCAAGGTCTACATGGCCGGCAGGCTCATGAACGTCAAGCCCCAGGACGTCCGCATCGGCATGCCTGTCAAAGTCACCTGGTTCGACGCCTCAGAGGACATCTCCCTCCCCTATTGGACCCCGATTCGCAGGTAGGGGCGCGGAGCTTGCCCTGAGTCCCTCAAAGGGGCACGCGCCCCTGGTGCTACACCCCTCGGCGATTCGGCGCCCAGATCACCTTGTGGATCTGCAGCGAAAGCCTCGCGTTCGGCGCGTCCGACTTCACCCACTCGGCCAATTCCGCCGGGTTCACCTGATCCCACGCCGGGGAGAACAACACCGCTGCTCTCGTCGGATGCTTCCTCAGCACATCAAGCGCGAAGTCAAAATCCCTGCGACTGGCCACGACGAATTTCACCTGGTCGCATCCGCGCAATCGGGCCAGCTCACCGTACTTGTTGTGGCGCTCCATGACGGAGCCGGGGCACTTGATATCCATCACCCACGAATCCACGGGCGCATCCATCGGCAGCGCATACCCGCCCGAAGTCTCCACCGCGATGAAGTAGTCCCGTTGCTTCAGCGCCTTCGCCAGCTCCTTGAACTCCCTCGGCTGCGCCAGCGGCTCTCCCCCAGTGATGCAGGCATGCTTCGCAGGCCACTTCGCCGCCGCGCCCAGCACTGCCTCCAGCGCCATCTCCTCGCCGCCCTTCGGGTCCCACGTATAGACCGAATCGCACCAGGTGCATCGGAACGGGCACCCTTGCAGGCGCACGAAGACCATCGGCACGCCGGCATAGACGCCCTCGCCCTGGATCGAATAGAAAATCTCGCTGATGCGCATAACCACCCCAGGATAGAGCCGCGCGCACCCCCGGTCAATTGTCCCCGCGCACGCAGCCTAGCGGAGGGTGCGCGGAGCCTTCCAGCGCTACACGAGGGAAAATAACCCGAACGCCTTCTTTTCTCCTCCTGAAGACCGACTAAAAAAGGCCCGCGTCTCGCGAACGCAATTTGCCGCAATCAACAAAGCGTCCCTCTCTCCTGGGAGAGGGATGCGAGGGAGAGGTCTTGCCTATTGCGCTCTTGACAATAGTGCTTATACTGAAATCGTAGGGGTGCGGTCGGCACTGCAGAGCCCGCCGCGCTGCTGCCGGGAGCCCGGGAGATCCGGTCGCCCGTTATCCAGACGGCCGTCATGGCGGAGGTGGCGGAGGGCGTCCTTCCCTCACGGGAAGGGCTGAGGGATAAAACACGGAACGGCCGGAGCGCGATCAGGCGCCGGGCGTCGGACGGGAGCCTATGCTCCCACCCGCTCCTCCTTGCGCCCTGCTCCCCTTCTCCCTTCCAGAAGACCCAGCTCAGAACCCGCACCCCATGCCGCCATCGCCATACCTGGTGCAACCTCACCAAAGGAGTACTCATCGCGGCAAATCCTGCATGGAAAGGTGACCGAAGAGCACCTTCTCCTCGCCTTCCTCACCCTCGATGGAAGAGAGCCTGCGCTGAGTCCATCGAAGTGAACCCGAGCGAAGCCCGGGAGGAGAGGGTGATGCTCCGGTCTGTTTCCCCGGCAGGTGAGGGAGACGCATGTCCCCTCCGGACATCCGTGGCGCCGTCGCACCCCTGTGGACCCCTCAGGAGAGCCCCCTGCACGATAGGGAGCTGCCACCTCTTGCGGTAGGA
>Ga0194131_10001443_pt1 | contig 40507 bp, 37 predicted proteins | sample TA2KigO120mmetaG_FD_148631 | JGI IMG/M metagenome (GOLD analysis project Ga0194131, IMG submission 148631) | Freshwater microbial communities from Lake Tanganyika, Tanzania - TA2015053 Kigoma Offshore 120m | ecosystem: Environmental > Aquatic > Freshwater > Lake | place: Tanzania: Lake...
TCGCCCTCGGCCACGTCGTCACCTCCCGCCGCGATTATAGCAGGGGTGCAAGGTGCAACCCTGCTATTTCGCCATCCAGCCGCCGTCCACAACCAGGCCTGTGCCGGTGATGAAGGAGGACTCGTCCTAGCAGAGATACACGACCGCCTCGGCGATGTCCTCCGGCTCGGCGAAGCGCTTGTTGAGCTGTTTCTTGAGCCAGAGGGCTTCCGTTTTCGGGTCTTTCTCGAAGACTCCCATGACCATGGGCGTCTTGACGATGCCTGGGCACACGGCGTTGACGCGGATACCGCGTGTGCCGTACTCGAAAGCGGCCTGGCGCGTGAGGCCGAGGACGCCGTGCTTGCTGGTGTTGTAGGCCGCAGTGCCGCCCGCCTGGAGGCTGGCGATGGAGCCGGTGTTGACGATGGCGCCGCCGCCCTGCTTGAGCATCTGGATGAGCTCGTGCTTCATGCAGAGCCAGACCGCGCGGAGGTTGACGGCCATCACCTGGTCCCAGTCCTCCTCGGTGAACTCGTGGGTCTGGACGACCGTGCCGGCCATGCCCGCGTTGTTGTGTGCGCAGTCGAGACGGCCATACGCCTTCACCGCCTGCGCCACCAGCGTCTGCACATCCGCCGTCTTGGTGACGTCGGCATGGACGAACTCGGCCTTGCCGCCGTTGGCCGTGACGATGCGGACAGTCTCCAGGCCAGAGGCGGAGTTGATGTCAGAGACGACAACCTTTGCGCCCTCGCGGGCCATGGCCACGGCGGTGGCGCGACCGATGCCGGAGCCCGCGCCGGTCACCAGCGCCACCTTGTTTTCTAGCATGCCTGCCATTTGCCGCTCGTCTCCCAGTCTTGCACAAGAGTCCCGTTGGTCACAGATTCACCCCCACCTCAATCCTCCCCCCTCAAGGGGGAGGAGGGCGTAACAGCAGCCCTCTGCTGTCTAAGGCACAGTTTTCTTGTGCAAGGTTGCTCGTTTCCCCTCAGTGGACCGTCCAGCCGCCGTCCACGAGGATACTGGTCCCCGACACGTGCGACGACCTGTCCGAGCTGAGCCACAGCACCAGGTCGGAGACCTCCTTGGTCTCGCCGAAACGGCCCAAGACATGCATCGCCTTCCACTCGGCGGTCAGCACCGGGTCGAGCTTCTCGAACCGCTCCAGCATGGGTGTGTGGATGCCAGCTGGGCAGATGGCATTGATGCGGATGCCTTTGTCGGCGTAGATGAGGGTCGCGGACTTGGTGAGGCCGATGACTCCGTGCTTACTGGCGTTATAAGCAGGCGAGGCGCCGCCGACGTGGCCGGCGATGGAGGACATGTTGATGATGGAGCCGGAGCCCTGCTTGAGCATCTGGATGATTTCATACTTCATGCAGAGCCAGACGCCCTTGAGGTTGACGGCGATGGTGCGGTCCCAGACATCCTCCGGGTACTCGTGAGTGATGGGGCCTTCGCCCTCGATGGCGGCGTTGTTGAAGGCGAAGTCGAGGCGGCCATAGGTCTCGACGATCTTGGCAATCATGGCCTCGACCGCTTTGGCCTGCGAGACATCGGCCCGGACGAAGATGGCGTCACCTCCTAGGGCCTTGATGTCTTGGACGGTCTGGCGGCCCCGCTCGGCGTTGGTCCCGTTGACGGCGACCTTCGCGCCGGCCTTAGCATAGGCGAGGCACGTGGCCTTGCCGATGCCGGCGGTGCCGCCGGTCACCAAGGCGACGCGGCCTGTGAAGTCGTGGGTCATGGGGTAGATGCGCTGGGGTGAATCATCGAAAACTCGGGCAGTATAACAAATGGTCTGGAGGTGGTATCTCTCACGCCCCTGCGAGGGTGCGCAGCTCTTGCAGCAGCTTCTCGACGCGCTGCGGGGAGTCGGCCTCGGCATAGGTTCGAAGCAGTGGCTCCGTACCCGAGAAGCGGACAAGAGCCCAGTAGCCGCCCTGGAGGACGAAGCGGTAGCCGTCGCGAGTGTCCACATCGGCCACCTTGAGGCCGGCCATGGCCGGCGGCCGCGCCGCTTTCACTCGTGCCAGGATGGCCTCGCGCTGCTTGGCTTCGTAGGTCAGGTCAACGCGGTGGTAGTAGTAGGGGCCGACCTTGGACACGAGCATGTCCAGAAGCTCCGAGACGCGCTTGCCGGTCTTGACCATCATCTCCAGCAGCAGCAGGCCGCTGAAGATGCCGTCGCGCTCGGTGATGTGGCCGCGAAAGGCGTAGCCGCCGCTCTCCTCGCCCGCGGCCAGGGCACGCTCACTGACCATGAGGGGCCCAAGGTACTTGAAGCCCACCGGCTCGACGAACACCCTCACGCCATAGAGTTCACCCAGCCGATCAATCATGCTGGACATGGTGATGGAGCGCACCAGCGGCCCGCGCTTTCCGAGGACCTCGAGTTGGTGGAGGCAGAGGAGGGAGAAGGTCTCGAGCGTCGTGACGAATCGGCCGCGCTCGTCCACGACGCCCAGGCGGTCGGCATCGGCGTCGTTCGCGAGGCCGACGTCCGCGGACTGCTTCGGCACCGCCGCCATGAGCTCGGCGAGGTTGTGGGCCAGCGGCTCCGGCTGGGCCATGCCAGGGAAGAGCGGGTTGCGCTGGCCGTGGAGTTCGGTGATGGTCGTGGCGCCGGAGAGCAGGGCGGGGAAGTGGCCCATGCCCGCGCCGTACATGGGGTCGGCGACGACCTTGAGGCCTGCCCGCCTGATGGCGTCCAGGTCCACGAGCTTGGCGATATGGGCGAGATAGGCGGGTTGCGGGTCGAACCGTGCGAGGAGACCCTTGTCCGCTGCCTCTTTCAGCCGCATGCGCGTGACCTGCCTGTGCGCCTCGACCTTGGCGACAGCGGCCTCCAGTTCGTCCACGGTCTCTGTAGCAGCGCTTCCGCCGTAGCCGGACTTGTACTTGTAGCCGTTATAGCGGCCGGGGTTGTGGCTGGCGGTGATGACGACCCCGCCGCCGAAGCCGCCGTTGGTGACGGCGAAGCTAAAGGCAGGCGTCGGGGCCGCGCGGCTGGCCAGGGTAGTCTTGATGCCGTTGGCGGTGGTCACTTCGGCCACCGCTGCCGCGAACTCTTCGGAAGCGAAACGCGTATCGTAACCGATGACCAGGCCGCGCTCCGCCGCGCCTGTCTCGCGCATGTAGTCCGCGGTCCCCTGGGCGCAGAGGCGCACGTTATCGAACGTGAACTCATCAGCGATGACCGCGCGCCAGCCGTCGGTGCCGAACTTGATGGGCATCGTCCCGTGCCTTAGGAGGCGGTCTTTGGCTTGGCCTTGGGTGCGGCGGTGATGAAGGCTTCGCGCCGGATGGCGGCGGCCTTGTCGGTCCGTTCCCAAGGAAGGTTGAGGTCTGTCCGCCCGAAGTGGCCGTAGGAGGCGGTCTGCTTATAGATGGGCCGCCGCAGATCCAGGTCGCGGATGAGGGCGCCGGGCCGCAGGTCGAAGTGTTTCCGGACCAATTCGACAATCTTCTCGTCGGGAATCTTGTTGGAATCGAAGGCCTCGACCGAGATCGAGGTGGGGGTTGCCATGCCGATGGCGTAGGAGACCTGGATCTCGATGCGGTCAGCAACACCCGCGGCCACCAGGTTCTTGGCAACCCAGCGGGCCGCGTAAGCCGCGGAGCGGTCTACTTTGGTCGGGTCTTTGCCGGAGAAAGCGCCACCGCCGTGCCGGGCGAACCCGCCGTAGGTGTCCACCAGGATCTTGCGGCCCGTGAGGCCGGAGTCGCCGACCGGGCCGCCGGTGACGAACCGCCCCGACGGGTTGATGAAGTACCGCGTGGTCTTGTCCCGCAGTTCGGTGGGGATGACCTCCTTGGCCACCTCCTCGGTGAGGTCGCGGGTGATGACCGGCAGGCTCACCTCTGGATTGTGCTGCGCGCTCAGGATGACGGTGGATACCCGCTTGGGCTTGCCGAAGGAGTACTCGACTGTCACCTGGGACTTTCCGTCGGGCCGCAGGTAGGGAAGGATGCGTTCTTTGCGCACCTCGGCCAGCCGCCTGGTCAGCCTGTGGGACAGGGCGATCGGCAGTGGCATGAGTTCTGGCGTTTCGTTGCAGGCGTAGCCGACCATCATGCCCTGGTCGCCCGCGCCCAACGACTCAACCTCCTGGTTGTCGTTGCCCTTTTCGCGCACTTCCAGTGCTTTCGTTACGCCGTGGGAGATGTCGTGGGACTGCTCCTGGATGGACGTGGTGACGCCGCAGGACTGGTAGTCGAACCCGTAGGAGGAGTCTATGTAGCCCGCGTCGCGGATGGTGTGCCGGGCGATGGTCTGGATGTCCACATAGGCGCTCGTGGTGACCTCGCCGAATACGAAGATGAGGCCCCTCGTGGTGCAGACCTCGCAGGCGACCCGTGCCTTGGGGTCCTGGGCCAGGATGGCGTCGAGGACCGCGTCCGAGATCTGGTCGCAGAGCTTGTCCGGGTGGCCCTCGGTGACCGACTCGGAGGTGAAGAGGTACGACGGTGACGTAGTAAAACTGTGTGCCATGTGACTCATGTCCTTTCTTACGGGGCCTTTGTTCCGTGTCAGGCCGAACCTGCCCTTTATTTACTTACTTTCCTGAGACTTTACGTTCCCATCTCCCAGCCGGAAAGGTACTTCTTTTGCTCTTCGCTCAACTTGTCTATCTGGATGCCCATGGCCCTGAGCTTGAGCCGCCCGACCTCCTGGTCTATCTCCTTTGGGACGGGGTACACCTGCGGCTCGAGATTCTTGCCCTCGTGGACGAGGTACTCCACCGACAGCGCCTGGTTGGCGAAGCTCATGTCCATGACCGCGGAGGGGTGACCTTCCGCTGCAGCGAGGTTGATGAGGCGTCCTTCGCCGAGGAGGTAGACCTTCCGGCCGTCCTCCAGTGCGTACTCTTCCACGTACTGGCGTACGGTGCGCTTCGTCTCGGCCATCGCCTCCAACGACGCGATGTCTATCTCGACGTTGAAGTGGCCGCTGTTGGCGACGATGGCGCCGTCCTTCATCACCTCGAAGGCACCTTTGCCGATGGCGTTCAGGCCACCGGTAAGGGTGATGAAGATGTCACCGGTCCTGGCAGCCTCGGCGATAGGCATGACCTCGTGGCCGTCCATGGCCGCCTCTAGGGCACGGATGGGGTCCACTTCGGTGACGACGACGTGAGAGCCCATGCCTCGGGCGCGGGATGCGACACCGCGGCCGCACCAGCCGTAACCGCAGATGACAACGCGCTTGCCGGCCCAGAGGACGTTGGTGGCGCGGGTGATGCCGTCGAGGGTGCTCTGGCCGGTGCCGTAACGGTTGTCGAAGAAGTGCTTGGTGTCCGCGTCGTTGACGGCTATGATGGGGTAGCGCAGCCGGCCCTCCTTGGCCATGCTCCGCAGGCGGATAACGCCGGTGGTCGTCTCCTCGCAGCCGCCGGTGACGCCGTTCAGCATCTCCTTGCGATTCGTCAGCAAGGTAGATACGAGGTCTGCGCCGTCGTCCAGTGTGATGCGCGGCTTCGCGTCCAGCACCGCGTTGATGTGTCTGTAGTAGGTTTCGGTGTCCTCGCCCTTGATGGCGTAGGTGGGGATGCCGTGGTCGGCGACCAGAGCTGCCGCGGTGTCATCCTGGGTGCTCAGGGGGTTGCTGGCGCAGAGGGTGACCTCGGCGCCGCCGTCCCGCAGGGCCAGCACGAGGTTCGCGGTCTCGGTGGTGACGTGTAGACACGCCGCGAGCCGGACGCCTTTCAAGGGCTTTTCCCTGGCGAACCGCTCGCGGATCTGGCGCAGCACGGGCATCTCGCGGGCGGCCCATTCGATGCGCAGCGAGCCGTCCCGTGCCAATGCCAGGTCTTTGACGTCCCCGCGAACGGCCTTCGTTTTGGTCTTGGTCTTCAACTCGTCCTCCCGTTAGTCAGATGGCTGGGCCGCGTTCCGCCACGGCAGCGACTGGCCGTTGCGCAGCGGCGAGACTTTGAAGAGCTCGATGAAGGCGCGGTAACGAGCTTCGATTTCCTCGTGGCGCAGCGCGTGCAGCCGCTCCATACTGAAGCTTTCCACGGTGAAGGAGCCCATCACGGAGCCGAGCACCACGGCGCGTTGCAGCCCGCGCGGGCTCAGGTCGCCGGTGGAGGCCAGGTAGCCCATGAACCCCCCGGCGAAGGTGTCGCCGGCGCCGGTGGGGTCAACGACTCGCTCAAGGGGGAACGCGGGCGCCGCGAACAACGAGGCATTCTGCACCAGCAGCACCCCGTGCTCGCCGCGCTTCACGACCACGCCGCGAGGCCCCATGCTCAGAATCTTCCGCGCCGCACGGATGAGGTTCGCCTCCTCCGCGAATTGCCGCGTTTCGCCCTCGTCCATGAATAGCACGTCCACCTGCCGGACCACCTCGGCGAGAGCGGCGCGATTGCCCCCGATCCAGAAGTTCATCGTGTCCAGGGCGACTAACTTCGGCCGAAACTCCATCTGGCGAAGCACGTCCAACTGGAGGGCAGGGTGGATGTTCGCCAGGAACAAGAATCGCGCCCTCCGGTGCTCCCTGTTGAGCTTGGGCGAGAAGTCGGCAAAGACGTTGAGCTGGGTGTACAGCGTCTCGCGGGTGTTCACGTCCTCCATGCCGTACACGCCCGACCATCTGAAGGTCTTGCCCTCCCGGCGCTCCAAGCCGGAGATGTCCACCCGGTGGGCCTTGAAGACGCCGACGTCGCGCTCGCGAAAGTCTTCGCCGACGACGGCGACGACGGCCACGGGTGTGAAGTAGCTGCTGGACAGGGAGAAGTACATCGCCGAGCCGCCGAGGGCGTCCTGGCGGCTTCCAGCGGAGGTCTTCACCGAGTCGTAGGCCACCGAGCCGACGACCAGCAGGGGACATGTGGCGGAGTTCTTCATGACGCGACGGCTACTTGCGGCTGGTCTGCCGCTTCTCCTTCATCTTCTTCAGGGTCTTGCGGTGCTTCTTCCATGCTTCTCGCTTGCGCTTATTCATGACTTCCTTTCCTCGTTGGTATCAGCGTTATGGTTCGTTGCCGCGGCTGGTGGGAAGGCCCTTCTCGATCCAGGCCGGCGTCCCGTCCTCGACGTTGTAGAGTTTTTCGGTGTCGAAGCCCATGGCCGCGGCCATCTCGCAGGCCAGGCCGCTGCGGACACCCTGGGCGCAGATGAACAGGAGCTTCTTGTCGGCGGGCAGCTCATCTATTCGCCCCAACAGGTCGTCCACGGGGACCCAGATGGCCTTCTTGACGTGGCCCTTGGCATACTCGTCGGGACGCCGCACGTCCACGACGGCGACGTCGGGCTCGCCGTACATCTTGGCCGCCTCGTCCACGCTGATGCGGTAATAGACCTCTCCGGCTTCTTTCCAGGCCATCTACCTCACCTCCGATGTGACCGGCACGTACTTGCCGATGATAAGCGAGAGCCGTTCCTTGACGTGAACGGGGATCGTATCCGGCGCGGTGATGATAGCGTTCTGGAGCGCGGAGCCGCAGCCACAGCCCCTGCCGGTGGGGATGGCAGACACCAGGTCCTTGAGGATGCGCCGTGAGGTCTCCACGTTGCGCCGCAGGTTTGCGACAACCAGTTCTACTGAGACGCTCTCTTCGCTATGGTGCCAGCAGTCGTAATCGGTGACCTGGGCGAGGGTCGCGTAGCAGATCTCGGCCTCGCGGGCCAGCTTGGCCTCCGGCAGCGCGGTCATGCCGATGATGTGAGCGCCCCAACTGCGGTAGAGGTTTGACTCGGCACGGGTCGAGAAGGCGGGGCCTTCCATGACGACCATGGTCCCGGTGACGTGGGTGCGCGGCTGGTGGCGTGTGGCGGTCTCGATGAGGGCCGAGCGCAGTTCCGGGCAGTAAGGGTCGGCGAAGGCGATGTGGCCGACGATGCCCTTACCGAAGAATGTGCTGGCGCGGTGGCTGGTGCGGTCTATGATCTGGTCAGGCACGACCATATCGAGCGGCCGCATGTCCTCCTGGAGGCTGCCGACGGCGTTCACGGAGATGATGCGCTCGACGCCAAGGCTCTTGAGGGCGTAGATGTTGGCTCTTGCGGGGATCTCGCTGGAGTCTATGCGGTGGCCGCGCCCGTGGCGGGGCAGGAAGGCGAGGCGCACGCCGCTCAGGGTGCCAAGGACGATGGAGTCGCTGGGCGGGCCGAAGGGGGTGTTGACTTCGACCTCCCGCTTCCCGGTCAGGCCTTCGAGGTCGTAGTGGCCGGAGCCGCCGATGATGCCTAGCTTGGCTTCAGCCATCCCTGGACTCCATCAGCGTTTTCAACGACGCTTCGTAGGGTGGGGCGGCGACCCCGCGCTCGGTGACGATGGCGGCGATGTACTTGGCGGGGGTGACGTCGAAAGCTGTGTTGAAGACGGAGACTCCCTGCGCGGCGACGCGCTGCCCGGCGAGATGCGTGACCTCCTCGGGTGCGCGCTCCTCGACGTTGATCTCGCGTCCCGACGAGATAGTCATGTCTACGGTGCTGGTGGGCGCGGCGATGTAGAAGGGGATGCGATGCTCCTTGGCCAAGACGGCCAGAACGTAGGTGCCGATCTTGTTGGCGGTGTCGCCGTTGGCGGCGATGCGGTCCGCGCCGACGATGGCTGACTGGACCTTGCCTCGCCGCATCAACTCACCTGCCGCCGAGTCCGGCAGCAGCGTTGCTTCGGCGCCAGCGCGCGCCAGCTCCCATGCGGTGAGCCGCGCACCCTGGAGCAGCGGCCTGGTCTCCGTGGCATACACGTGCTTGAGTTTGCCGTCGCACCATGCGGTGAGGATGACTCCCAAGGCGGTGCCGTAGCCGCCCGTGGCGAGGAAGCCTGTGTTGCAGTGGGTGAGCACCGCGCCGGCGGGCAGGAGGTCTGCGCCGAGGCGGCCCATGCGACGGTTCGCCTCTTCGTCCTGGCGCTGTATGGCTCTGGCCTCGGCTGTGAGGGCGGTCAGTGCGGCCTCAGGCGACGCGGCTTTATGGGCGACGTCAATCATGCGGCGGACGGCCCACGCCAGGTTGGCTCCGGTGGGCCGAGCGTTGGCAATCTCCTGGGCAGCGGTGTCCAGCTGGGCGACGAAGGCCGCTTTGCTGCCCGCGCCACGCAGCTGCTGGGCGGCGAGGACGACTGCGTATGCGCCCGCGACGCCGATGGCCGGCGCTCCGCGGATGCGCATCTCCTTGATCGCCGCGATGACGGAGCCGTGGTCGGAGAGCTCCAACCATACCTCGTCGGAGGGCAGGCACGTCTGGTCGAGGAGCCGGACTCTGTCCCCGGCCCAGTCGATGCACCGCATGGCTGGGACTTGTACGGTGGTTGCCACTCTGTCGTGAATCCTCGCGTTGCTTATTTGGGAGGGCGATTCTGGCCAACAAAAAAGACTTCCCCGGAACGGGAGAAGTCTTTCGAAACTGGTTCGACTCTCATCTCCCGAGCATCGCTGCTCGCCGGAGTTGGCACCGTTTCCAGCGGCTCGCACCGCTGAACCGGTTGTCGGGCTTCAGAGGGCCGGTCCCTCCGCCACTCTTGATAAGAGCGCAGCTATTCAGTTGTAACCATAAAGATACTATGGGGTGCGAGGAGTGTCAAGGCGACCGAAAAGGGGTAGGGGGCCGACGAGGGGGCGGGCGTAGCGCGCGAACGCGGGTCGCACGAAGTACCGCCCGTGGTCGAGGTAGTCGCCGGGCATCCGCTTGACCTGCCCGGCGACCTGTTCCAACGGTGCGATCCCGACGACGCAGTGGTAGGGCCGCTCCGATTCCCGCACCAGTGAGACCATGACGCCTGCGTGCCCTTCGAGGGCGTAGCGCACGGCGGCGCGGCCCGCCACCTCCGCCTCCTCCGCGTCGGTCGGCGAGACGCATGCAGCCAGGGAGCGCTGGATGGTGCCGGGGCGCTCGCAGCGAACGCGAACCTTCAGGAGGTGCTCCAGTAGCCGCGCCAGATAGCCGCCTGCGCCCTCGAAGTACGGGTGGTCGAACTCGTCCACCCGGTAGGGACGTGCTTGGCCGCCCAGCACGCCTTTGAGACCGCGCGCGTTCTCAGCCACCACGGCGACGGCGAAGCCGTACCTACGATAGGCATCTTCCATCAGCCTCACGAACCTGTCCTCGTCAACCGGCACCTCAGGAAGGCCGAGGACATGCGGCGCGTCCCGCTCGGCGCGCTTGCCGAGCGCCGAGGCTGCCGCCAGCCATCCGGCGTCGCGGCCCATGACCTCGATGACCGCGATTGGCGAGGCCTGCCCCATCGCCTCGGCGTCGCGGCCCGCGCCCATCGTGGCCAGTGCGACGAAACGCGCGGCGCTGCCGTAGCCTGGGCAGTGGTCGGTGCCTGCGAGGTCGTTGTCTATCGTCTTGGGGATGTGGATGACGGAGAGACCGAAGCCCACCGATCCGGCCTCGCGGGCGATCGCCAGACCGGTCTCGACGGAGTCGTTGCCGCCAATCACAAAAAGATAGCCGGTGCCAAGCTCAGTCAGCCTTTCGAGGATGACCGGAACATCTGCGGGCTTGAGCTTGCGACGGGTCGAGCCGAGTGCCGCGCCGGGTGTGCGGGCCACGCGGGCTAAGGCGGCGGCGCCCTGCTTCCGCAGGTCGATCGCCTGCCCGTCCAGTAGCCCATCTAGGCCATGGACGGCGCCGTGGAGCTTCCCGAAACCGCGCCGCGCCGATGCCTCGCTGATGATGCCGACGAGACTGCGGTTGATGACCGGCGTGGGGCCGCCGGACTGCACCACCAGGACGTTCGTGTTGCGCTTCGCGCTCATAGCCACCGAGTCGCTAGTCTAACATACGGCACCGATGCGTCCGCGAGGTGGACACCCCCCAGGGCCGATGGGATAATGGCTTTCGAGATGCTTACGACCATCCTTGAAAGCGGCTGGCCCAAGGCCACCGCGGTTGTCGTTCCCGGTGGCCCAACCCTCACCTACGCGGCCCTGCGCGACGAGGTCGAGCGCGTGGCCGCCTTGCTGGCGGGCGCGGGGCTGCGTCGTGGCGGACCGGTCTCCATCATCCTTGGGAATTCGCTGGAGTACCTCGTGACGTTCCTGGCGGCCACGCGGGCCGGGGCGGTCGCTGCCCCACTCAATCCGGCGTACACCGCTGCGGAGTTCCGCTTCTATATGGAGGACGCAGGCACGCGGCTGGCGCTGCTGCCACCTGGCCCGCACGAGGCCCGCAAGGCTGCAGTGACGTTGTCCATCCCCGTCATCGAGGCGACATCTGATCCCGCAGGGCGCGTCCACCTGTCACGCGGCGACGCCGAACTGACCGCGCGGCGTGACCGCGAGCCGTCCGGCAAGGATGACGTCGCCCTTTTCCTCCACACCTCTGGCACGACCAGCCGGCCTAAGGGCGTGCCCCTGACCCATGGCAACCTTCTGGCCTCGCTCAAGAACATCCGCGAGACATACAAACTCACACCGCAGGACGTGGCGATGGTGGTCATGCCGCTGTTCCATGTCCATGGGCTGTTAGGCGTCGCTTTTGCCACCTTCAGTTCCGGCGGCTCCATCGTTGTGCCGCCCAAGTTCAGCGCCGGGGCATTCTGGGAAGTCCAGCACAGCAGCGGAGCGACCTGGTACTCGGCGGTGCCTACTATCCACAAGATACTTCTGGACCGCGCAGACCAGGACAGCGCTCCACACAAGAGCTTCCGCTTCATCCGTTCGTGTTCGTCGCCGCTCTCGGCATCGCTTCTTGGCCGCGTCGAGGAGCGGTTCGGCGCGCCTGTGTTGGAAGCGTATGGCATGACCGAGGCCTCGCACCAGATGTCGTCCAATCCACTACCTCCTGGGCGGAGGCTTGCCGGCACGGTGGGGCAAGGCACCGGCGTCCGCATCGCCATCATGGACGAGAACGGTTTCAAGCTGCCCAGCGGTGAGCGGGGCGAGGTTGTCATCCAAGGGCCGAACGTTACGCGTGGCTACCGCAACAATCCGGGGGCAAACACCAAGTCGTTCACCGACGGCTGGTTCCGGACCGGAGACCAAGGTTTCCTGTCTCCTGACGGGTACTTGACGTTGACGGGCCGCCTCAAGGAACTCATCAACCGCGGCGGCGAGAAGATTTCGCCCATCGAGGTGGAAGAGGCGCTCCTTGCTCACCCTGCCGTGTCGGAGGTCGTCTGCTTCGCCTTGCCGGACGCCAAGTACGGCGAGGCGGTGCAGGCGGCTGTTGTGCTGAGGACAGACTGCGGCGAAGCGGCGTTGAGAGTTTTCTGCCAGGAGCGACTGGCGGCTTTCAAGGTGCCGGACCGGATCTTTGTTGCCGAGGAGTTGCCGCGTACCGCCACCGGAAAAGTGCAGCGCCGCCACGTGGCCGCCAAGTTCGCGGGTCAAGCGTAGTCGCGAGCATAGAGAGCGCCGTGTGGCAGACCGGTTTTGGACGTGATACGATGCGGCCCGCAGGTTCATAAGCGAGTCGGAGAGGAGGACCTATGGTTTCCAAGAGCAAGGCCACCAAGCGGATGGACGGCGAGAAGATCGAAGAGTTAAAAACGCAGGGCGAGGCCCATTTCTGGCCGCACGCCCGCGCGACCGGCGACCTCTCCGACGACACCGGCGTCAAGCTGGTGGAGAAGGCCGAAGGCGTCTGGGTTCACGCCGCCGACGGCAAAAAGTATTTCGATGTCATCTCCGGCATGTGGCTGAAGAACATCGGGCACGGCCGCAAGGAGATCGCCGACGCCGTCTATAAGCAGATGCAGGACGTGAGCTATACGCCCGGGGGTACTGTGGCTCCCGCCACGATCAAGCTCGCGGCGAAGGTCGCCAGCATCTCGCCTGACAAAGACTCGCGCGTCTATTTCGTCAGCGGCGGCTCGGAAGCCGTCGAGACGGCCATCAAGATGGCCAAGAAGTACCAATCCAACGTCGGCCAGCCGAACCGTTACAAGGTCATCAGCCGTCGCCAGTCCTACCACGGCGCCACCCACGCAGCGATGGCTCTGGGCGGCCACCTGGTCAACCGGCTGGTGGACTATGGCCCCACGATGCCGGGCAACGTCCACATCGCCAACACGGGCTCCTACCGTTGCGCATACTGCGCCGAGAAGGGACAGTGCAACCTCCAGTGCGCCAAGGAACTAGAGCGCACCATCGTCCATGAAAACCCGTCAACCGTCGCGGCCTTCATCGGTGAGCCCATCTCCATCGCCGCCGGCATCCATATCCCGCACCCCGACTACTGGCCATCCATCCGGGAGATCTGCGACAAGTACGGGGTCGTGATGATTGCCGACGAGGTCATCACCGGCTTCGGGCGTACCGGCAAGATGTTCGCCACAGAGCAGTGGAAGGTCAAGCCGGACATCTTCACGGTGGCCAAGGCCCTCACGAGCGGCTACCTGCCCATCGGCGCCGCCATCGCCAGCAAGAAGATTTCCGATGCTATGCTGGGCGAGGGCGACCAAACATTCCGCCACCTCATCACCTTCGGCGGCAACCCGGTGTCCTGTGCCGCCGGTCTCGCTAACCTGGAGATCATGGAGAAGGAGAAGGTCGTTCAGAACTCGGCCAAGATGGGTGAGTACCTGTTCGAGCAACTCCAGACCCTTTACGAGCACCCCACGGTGGGCGATATCCGCGGCGGCATGGGCCTGATCGCGGCGGTCGAACTGGTCAAGGACCGCAAGACGAAGGAGTCCTTCCCCGCCAGCGCCAAGGTGGACGCGAAACTAGGCGATGCCATGATGCGCAGCGGTATGCTTGGCCGAGGTTTCAACTCGATCCTATTCTTCTCGCCGCCACTGACGACCACGAAGAGCGAGGCGGACTGGCTGGTCAAGCAGGCGGACAAAGTGCTTACTGAGGTCGAGAATCAGCTCTAGAAGCATCCAAAGATCCGGACAGAACGGCAGGGGCCCCGATATTCGAATATCGGGGCCCCTGTGTTTTCTACAGGACGCCTCTGGCGGGCGAACGGGCTTAGCTTCCTGCCCAGGCCTCCAGGGTCACCTGCACTTCGTGAGTCGTCCTGCCTCCACGCAGGATGGTGAGTATAACCTGGTCGCCAGGCCGTAGCGTGTTGAAGTACTCCACGATCTCCGACAACGTGGCGATGGGTCTGCCGTCCACGGCCACGATGACGTCGCCGCGGCCACTGGGCACGCGGAACGGGTCGTCTCGCAGTTGCACCTTCTCCGCCGGGGAGTTGGGCCAGACCTGCCGAATATAGACTCCCCGCTCTATGTCGAGCCCCAGGAGGCGCCCGAGGTCTTTGTCCAGCGTCGTGCCGCTGATGCCGAGCCAAGGGCGTTTGATGACCTGGGCTATCTTCAAGTCAGGGAGCAAGCCAGCCACCGTATTAGAAGGCACCGCGAAGCCGACGCCCAGTTCTCCAGTTATGGTGATTTGGATGGCTGTGGTGACGCCGATGACCTCGCCGTCCCCGTTCAGCAGGGGGCCGCCGGAGTTCCCCGGCAGCAGCTTGGCATTGGTCCAAATCATTTTGGGCACCGGGCGGTTCGTTAGGGCAGGGCCTTCGCCCACTCCGGAGACCACGCCAACGCTTAGGAAGTTCTGGAGCCGGAACGGGCTGCCGATGGCGACGGCGAGTTGGCCCGTCTTGAGGCTGTCCGAGTCCGCCAGACGGAGGGGCTTGATGTCTTTGACCTCGTTCGAGTCCACCTGGAGGAGGGCCAAGTCGTCGGCTGGGCTCTTGCCAAGCCGGGTGGCCGCCAGTGTCCGCCCATCGGCCAACTTCACCCTTATCTCCCCGTCGTTGTCCACCACGTGACTGTTGGTGACGATGTGTCCCTCGGTGTCCACGAAAAACCCGGAACCAGAGTCGGTGGTCGAGAATCCGGCTTCGAAAGAGCTGTTGTCTATGTCGATTTCGACGATGGAGGCGCTGGCCTTGTCGTAGAGGGAGGTGACGAGCTTCTCATCGAACACGGCTTGGTCGCGCTCCAAGAGGCGACTGGACGGTGCGAAGACGATGAGGCCGATGGCGAAACCCGCCAGCACCCCAATGGTCAGGATGGCGGCCACGAAGATCCAGCGAGGGGCGTGGCGTGGAGGCCGAGGAGCAGGACGAAGTCCGCCCGGAGGCGGCACGGCCCCATACTGCCGAGGTTGCTGGTCTGGCGAAGGACCTTCCCGGGACCCCGCGGGGTACCCCCAGGGCCTGCCTGCTTCAGGACTGTCTTGTTTTTTCTCTTCTTCCATGGGCGACGCCACCATAATGATAACGAATCGCAGGGGTGAAACGGTTCCTTTTCTCGGATGGCTCGGCTCGGGTAACCGTTTGGCAATGGTGGGTCGAGGAGAGTGTCCTGGCCTTCGGGGCCTTGACAATCGGGGGGACAGGCAATACTATCGGGTCGGTTTAGGCTGGTGTACAACTAGAGGTCGAGGACCTAAGTTCTTGTTTTAGGAGGGGCAACTGTACATGGCGACTCTTAGGAAAAGTGACCTTACTTCTCGTGTGGCGGCGAAGTTGGGGGGGTCGAAGTCCGAAGGGGAGGCTGCGCTCAACGCGGTCCTGGACAGCATCCAGGCCTCCCTGCGCGGTGGCAACAGGGTGGTCCTCACGGGGTTCGGCACCTTTGAGGTGCGCAAGGTAAAGTCCCGGCGCGTCCGGCCCATCCGCGGCGGCAAGGCCGGTTCTCTTATCACCGTGCCCGCGCACAAGCGCGTTGGTTTTACAGCTGGCGCGGAGCTCAACAAGGCCGCCAAGTAATCTAACTCCAGAATCGAGACCTGAACGACACGGGCGGGCCATTGAAAATGGCCCGCCCGTGTCGTTCAGCGGTAGGAGGGCAGGATGACAGGCCAGCGCATCGCAGTGCTAGGGGGCGGGTTCGGCGGCGTAGCCGCGGCCCGTGTACTGCGAAAACTTCTCGACACAAGCCACTCAGTGATGTTGATAGACCGGCGGCGCAGAACGTACCTCTGCGGCTCGCTGCCCTGGCTCATCGTGGGCGACCGCGAGGCGGATAAGGTCTCGCGTTCGCTCGGAGCGCTCGCTCAGCGCGGCGTGCAGTATGTCCAGGCCGAAGTCGAAGGCATCCGCTTGGCCGAGGGACGCATCCACACAAGCGCAGGTATCCAGACCTTCGACTACTTGGTGGTTGCGACCGGCGCCGAGTACGACTGGGCAGCAGTGCCCGGCTCCGCCGAGGCGCACTCCTTCTATAACATCGAGACGGCGCGGCGTCTGCGTGATGCCCTGCGACGCTTCCGCAGCGGGCGTATCGTCATCGCTGTCGCGGGCCTGCCGTACAAGTGCCCGCCCGCTCCCTTCGAGGCTGCCTTCCTCATGGATGAGGCATTCTCCTCTCGCGGAACACGGCGGGATATCGCGATAGATGTTTTCACCCCGGAACCGGCGCCGCTGGGCGTGGCTGGCCCCGAGGCGACCAACTCCATCAGGACGACCCTGGCACAGCGTGGCATTGGCCTCCATCCAGCCGAAACCATCAGCCAGGCGGATGTTTCCTCTAGAAAGGCCAAGTTTCAGTCAGGCAGGGTAGAGGGGTTCGACCTGCTGGTCACAGTCCCGGTTCATCGCAGCGCGGCGCAGGTCCGCGAGGCCAACCTGACGAACCAGTCCGGCTGGGTACCCGTCAACGGCGTAACGCTAGCGACGCAGCACCCGAATGTGTACGCCGTCGGTGATGCCACCATCGTTCAGATGGCCAATGGACGGCCCCTTCCCAAGGCGGGCGTGTTTGCCTCCACGGGTGGAGAAGTCGCCGCCCGCAACATCGCCGCCGCCATCGGCGTGGGCGATGGTGCCGCGTTTGCGGGCGAGGGCTACTGCTTCGTTGACCAGGGGCATGGCAAAGCGTCCATGATTACTGGCAGGTTTCTTCAGGCCGGGCAGCCAGACGTTACGCTCGCGCCGCCTTCGTTGCGCTGGCACCGCAAGAAGCTCCAGTTCGAGGCCGATTGGCGCCGCTGGAGGATCTAAGGGCGGCCCCGGAGACTTCCGACACCTCATCTCGGATTTGTGCATACTTGTTCTTCAAGAGATTAAGGAGAGCTTGTGCATGACGACCCAGCCTAAGAGCAGCACGGCAGATGGACTGAAGGAGATGCTCTCCTTGGGACAGTCCGACCACCTCTACCTAAGTGTCTATCTTCCGACCAGTCCATCGGAAACCACGTCGGACGCCACCCGTCTCCAACTTGCGTCTCTCCTGGGAGGGTTGGAAGCCGACCTTCAGGGGAGTGCATGGGTGAAATCCTTTCAAGAGGAAAGGCCGCGATGGACGCGTGCATGCGGACGCTCCGGCCAGGGAGTCAGGGCCTAGTGGTCCTGAGTTCCCGTGCCAAGGGTGACTGGCGTGCGATCTGGTTGCCACGGCCGGTGCCGGCGTATGCCCGCTTCGGCCACTGTGCCTATGTGATGCCTTTGGTGGACACCTTGGATGAGATGGAACCCGTCTGCGTGGCCCTGATCGAGCGGAGCGGAGCCCGATTCCTCGTCGCTTCAGCGGGGTCTATCGTCGAGACCAAGGCGGTGCGATCTGACGTGCCCCGGCAGCAGAAGACGGCGGGCCGCGAGTCCGGGGGACGTGGCGCGGGCGGCATCCAAGGCCATGTGGATGAACACGAGCGCGTACAGATGAGTGCGGCGGCCCAGGAGTTGGAGCACCTCCAGCGCCGTTCCGGGTTCCGCCGGATCGTCCTTGGCGGTACGGACGACGCCCGCGGCCACTTCAAGCGGGCATTGCCCAAACAGATGGGCGACTTTGTCACTGGCGAGATGCCCGCCCACTCCCGTGCAACCGATAGCGAAGCCCTCAAGAAGGCCATCGAGATCATCGAAACCGCGGAGCGGCAGCAGGAGAAGGCGCTGGTGGACGAGGTCGTCACCCGCGCGAGCAAGCAGCAAGGCGCCGTCGTCGGCCTCGACCCGACCCTTTGGGCGCTCAATAGCCGTGAGATGCACCTCCTCGTGCTGGCTGGCGAGTCCGACAGGGACGGGCGCTACTGCCAGGGCTGCGACTTCATCCTACCGCTAGCCAATACCATCTGCCCCAATGCAACGGCAAGACCTTTCTGGTCAACCTCTGGGAGGAGTTGCCTGGCTTCGCGATGCGGCGCCGCGTCGGCCTTGAGGTCGTCCACGGAGACGCGGCCTCGCCGCTTTGGCGGCACGACGGCCTGGGCGGGCAACTGAAACCGACTCTACGATGAGAGCGCCGCTCTAGCCGCCCTCTTTCTCCATCGGCACCACGTCCGGTTCGAGGATGATGGGCCCAGAGACGAAAAGATCCCATGGATGGAAGGACTCCACGAAGGCCTTCGCTTCCTCCAGCGTCGGGATGTCTTTTTGGGCGCGGCCCGGGTCGTAACCCATAGTCTTGGCGAAGGCGTCGAAGCCCCGCGGCGTCTGCCGGACCCCGCCGACCTCTTCCACACGCTGGCCATCGGTTAACACCAGCTTCTGGCCGCGTTTCCACTCTTTCCAGTAGAGTCTCATCGTCGCCTCACTTGGGTGTGTCTAGATGTTGTTCTTGACTACCACGCCCGCCTTGACGACCAAGCGCACGTTGGCGCCGTCGGCCAGCAGGGCGATCTTGTTCAGCGGGTCGCCCGCCACGGCGATCAGGTCTGCCTGCATGCCTTCTCTGACCGCGCCGATGCGGTCCGCCATGTTGAACAGGCGCGCGTTCGTGCTGGTCGCGCTGACGATGGCAGCCATAGCGCCCAAGACCTTCGCCTTGGAGACCAACTCCAGCCCACGCCGATTCTGTTTGGCGCCGAGGAAGTCGCTTCCCGAGCCTACGGAGACGCCGCTGCGGGCCGCCAGTTTCGCGCTGACCGGCATCTGGGAGCGTACCTTTTCCAGCTTTATCATGCTGTAGTGTGACAGGCCGTGCGCCTCGGCATTGGCGGCCAGCATTTCGACGATGTGGAGCGTGGCGACCATGAACGCCTCCTCGTGCACCATCCGCTTCGCTGTCGCTTCGTCGAGGATGCTTCCGTGCTCGATGGAGCGCACGCCCGCCGACAGGGCATTGTTGATGGCGGGCGAGGTGTGGCAGTGAGCTAGGGCATAGGTCCCGGCCGAGCGGGCCTCGTACACCGCCGCTGCCATCTCCTCCACGGTAAACTGGGTACCCTCCAGCGGGTCGTTAGGTGAAGAGACGCCGCCGGAGCCCATGAGCTTGATCTGCGTGGCGCCACGGCGGAGTTGCCGCCGTGCGGCCGCCCGTACAGCATCCACACCATCGCAGATCTCCGGTGCGGCCAGGATGCCGGGAACGGACGGCATCTCGTGGTCGTCATACCGGCTGCGGTGGTCTGCGTGGCCGCCGGTCTGGGACAGGAACGAGCCTGACGGCAGGATGCGCGGCCCGTTGATCATACCCTTCTCGACGGCTAAGGCGAAGGCTGGGTCTAGCCCACCTGCGTCGCGCACCGTCGTGAAGCCTTCCTGGAGCGCGGTCTCGATATTTTCTTTGACACCGAGGACGTACGAGACGAGGTTGTCATCGGGCTTACGGTTCCGGTTCACGCCCAGGAGGCCGAAGTGGACATGGGCGTCTGTCAGGCCCGGCATCAGCGTCATGCCGTCCAGGTCAACAACCTGCGCGCCTCTGGGTCGCGCTGCGCTCCGCACTGTGCCCACGCGTCGGATGGCGCCTTCCTCGACGAGCACGGCCATGTTCGGTTTTGGGTTGGCGCCTGTGCCATCTATCAGTATCACGTTGTGCAGAAGTAATGTGACCATCCCTTCGACTCCGGGGAACAGCGTTACAGGATGTCTTTGAAGCGCTCCAGTACCTCTTTCCAGTAGGCCTTCATCCGCTCAGCCTGAGCCACGTCGGGGAGTTTGTCGTGCTGGACGACCAGCCGACACTTGGCCGGGCCTTTCTCATAGAAGGCCACGTCCAAGTTCGTTTTGCCGTCTGACCAGGTGACGCGGAGGTTCTTCTTGAGGTTGGCCTTGCGGATAGTGATGGCCTCGCCGGGCAGCCAGCGCGCGCGGGCCTTGCCATCGGCCCAGGCCTTGTAGGCTGCGGGCAGCGCCACCTCCAGGGTCTTGCTCACGCTGTTCTGGTAGTCGCCAACCACCTGGTGCTTGCCCCGGAGGCCCTTCGCCTGCTCGTAGCCGACGGTCACCATCTGGCACCACCAGTCGGGGACACTCTGCTTCTCGTGCAGGTACGTGGCGATATCAGGATGGGCCACCTTCATCGCGCCGGCCGCGTCGAGCACGGCGAACCACTCGTCCCACGTCTTGCCGGTCTTGGCCTTGACCGCTGCGCTGCCGATGCCGGCGATGCGCTTCTCTTTTTCTTTCGTCTTTATGCCGTCCACCTCCGTGGGTTCCTGCCTGCCAGAAAAGGTAACAGATTCCGTCAAGCCCGTCGAGTCTCGTTGACCGCGTCCACAGCGGCTGCTACACTCCCGCCCGCAAGCCGATTCCACCCTTCGGAGGAGCACATGCCTAAACCATCCAAATCGAAACTTTCTGGCAAAGTCCAGACTGTTCTCGGCCCTATCGAACCGGGCCAGTTGGGCATCACCCATACTCACGAGCACTTATTGATTGACTTAACCTGCTACTTCCAGATGCCGGAAGAGGCCAGCCGCAGGGCCGACGTCCACGCGCCCTTGACCATGGACATGCTGGGCCGGATGGAGAAGGCTTGGTACTATAACCTGGACAACAATCAACTCTTCAGCGTTGAGCGTGCCATCGAAGAGGTCATGGAGTTCAAGCTGAACGGTGGCAACTCCCTGGTGGACACCACCAACATCGGCCTAGCACGCGACCCGCTGGCACTCGCCCGAATCTCCCGTGCCGCCGGGCTGAACGTCATCATGGGAGCCAGCCACTACGTCCCGGTCTCCTATCCAGCCGACATGAGCAAGCGGTCAGAGGATGCCATCGCATCCCAGATCATCCGCGACCTCACAGAAGGCGTTGGCGACACCGGTGTCCGCTCTGGAGTCATCGGTGAGATCGGCGTGGTCTGGCCTATGACACCCGACCAGCGCAAGGTGCTCCGTGCATCCGCCCGCGCCCAGGTCGAGACCGGCGCGCCCATCCTCATCCACTCCGGCGGCCACAACGACTCTCCCTCGGAGATACTCGATGTCCTCGCCGAGTCCGGCGCCGACCCGAAGCGCATCATCATGGGCCACCTGGACTTCGCTATCCAGGACCGCAAAGCCCTCAAGCGGCTCGCGAAGTCGGGATGCTTTTTGGAGTACGACATCTTCGGCATCGAGGGCTCGGGCATCGAGTACATGGGCTATGAGATGCAGTTGATGAACGATGTCCAGCGGCTCGAGACGTTCGAGTTCCTTATCGAGGGAGGCCACGGCGACCAGCTCCTCTGCGCTCAGGACGTGTGCCAGAAACGGCAGTACACCCGTTATGGCGGCAAGGGGTACGGCCACATCCTCGGCAGCATCGTGCCGAGGATGCGCAGGCGCGGCTTCACCCAGGCCCAGATAGACAAGATACTGGTCCACAACCCCGCGCGTGCGCTGACATTCGCGTAGAGGGCCATGCCGAGTCAATCTGCCGCCAAGGTTGCCCTGGTCACTGGTGGCGCCTCCGGCATCGGCCGCGCCACCGCGCTCCGGTTCGCCTGCGATGGCGCGAGTGTGGTCGTGGCGGACATCAACGCCAACGGTGGACACGAAGCGGTAGGCATGATCGAGCGTGACGGAGGTCAGGCCCTTTTCGTTCAGGCCGACGTTGCCAAGGCCGCCGATGCGGATGGTATGGTGCGTGCAGCCGTCCAGAGATTCGGGCGCCTCGATGTTGCCTTTAACAACGCGGGTATCGTGTCGGCGGGCGTCACCACCGACGCTCTTCTTGAGGACGACTTGGACCGCACCTTCGCCGTGAACGTCAAGGGCGTCTGGCTCGGGATGAAGTACGCGATTCCCCAGATGCTCGCGCAGGGTGGCGGCGCCATCGTCAACACGTCGTCCATCCGCGGCCTCGTCTCCTACGGGATCCAGTCGGCGTACTCCGTCAGCAAGGATGCCGTCATCGGCCTCACACGCGTCGCGGCACTGGAGTATGCTTCTCAAGGTGTCCGCATCAACACCATCTGCCCCGGCATCATCAGGACGCCGGGCAACGTCAACTACTGGAAACACTTCCCCCAGGCCGAGCAGGACTGGCTGAAGCTCATCCCTTTACGCCGCTACGGCACGCCGGAGGAGATCGCGGAGGCCGTGGCGTGGCTCTGCTCCGACCAGGCCTCCTTCGTCCACGGCCACGCGATGCTCGTGGACGTCGGCACGACGGCAGAATAATCTCTAGGCGCTCTCAAGAAAGTAAAGCCATATGAAGATCGGTACACGCTCGAAAAGCACTTCCATGGGGAAGGGCCAGTTTTCAGGCAAGGTCGCCCTCGTAACAGGCGGCGGCTCCGGTATCGGACGCTCCGCATCGCTGCTCTTCGCCCGCGATGGCGCCCGCGTCGCCGTGGCAGACATCAACGACTCTGGCAGCGAGGAGACGGTTCGGATGGTCGAGCAGTCGGGCGGAAAAGCGTTCGTTGTCCACGCCGACGTCTCCAAAGCCGCCGACGTGGAGGCGATGGTGCGCGCGACGGTCAAGCGGTTCGGGCGTCTCGACTTCGCCTTCAACAACGCGGGCATCGGCGGCAAGGGCGTAACCACAGTGGAGCATACTGAGGAAGACTTCGACCGCACCATCGCCATCAATGTCAAGGGTGTGTGGCTCGGAATGAAGTACGAGATTCCCCAGATGCTCGAGCAGGGTGGGGGCGCCATCGTCAACACCTCGTCCATCCGCGGCGTGGGCGCCTTCCCACGGCTGGCGGCCTATGTCGCCAGCAAGCACGCTGTCCTGGGTCTGACCAAGGTGGCCGCGCTGGAGTATGGGAAACTTGGTATCCGCGTCAACGCCGTCTGCCCGGGGGTCACGGTCACGCCCGCCAACGAGCGGTTCTGGGCGCAGTCTCCCCGGGAGAAAGAAGACCGGATCAAGATTCAGCCGGTGGGCCGGTTCGGCCAACCTGACGAGATCGCGGCGGCGGCGGTCTGGCTCTGCTCCGATAAGGCCTCCTACGTCAATGGCCACGGGATGATTGTGGATGGCGGATTCGTGGCCAAGTAACCGGGAATCAATTCAATCTCTAGCCAGGAAGGTAGTAGATTAACGGTGAAATGGTGGTCCTGCGTATTCTACACATCCTGTTTGGCGTTGTCTGGGCGGGTGGAGCGATATTCCGCGCCCTGATTCTAGAGCCGCGTCTGCGCGCTGCGGGCCCGGCCGTCCAAGGCCCCGCCATGCGCAGCATCGCCCCAGCCATCGCCATGGTGCTCGGAATCGCCAGCGCCATCACCATCGCCGCCGACACGACGGCAGCCGCCAGGTTCGTGTAGCGGGCTACTTCAGCACCTGCCAGTAGCGGCGGCCTTGCACGCGGACGATGTGGCCGAACGGGTCGGGGAAGTGTGGCGATGCTGCAATCACCTTTTCCTTTTCTATCCACTTCACGGCCTTGGCCCGCGTTTTCGCGCTCTCCCGCTGGTGCACGTCCGCCGCACCCAACTCCAGCGGGTGGTCGAACTGGATGGGCAGGTGGATGGCGTCGCCCATGAAGAACATGCGCTCGCCTCTCGAGTTCAACAGTAGGCTTTGGTGGCCAGGTGTATGGCCAGGGGTGGCCATCACTTTCAGCTCGGGCGTGATGTCTTGCTCATCCTCTGTTAGGTCGTAGTTCCCGAAAGCGACGACCCTGTCGAGCAGCGGCTTCGACCACAGGAGCACGTCCACGGCGGGCTGGAAGGTGTCCTTGGGCTTGCGGGCGTGGATGAACTTCTGCGGGTCATAGATGGCGTCCCAGTCCAGCTTCGGGATGAGGTACTTCGCCCTGGGGAACGTCCGCGTCAGCGTGCCGTCGCGCAGCACCGTGTGCCAGCCGATATGGTCGAAATGCGCGTGCGAGGCAAAAACGGTATCCACGTCCTCTGGCTGGATGCCCGCGCGCTTCATCTTCCCGAGCATGTTTCCCTTGAGGTGAGGGAACTGCTCGAACGGCACCGGCCCGATGCCCGAGTCCACCAGCACGGTGTGCTTGGGCGTGATGACCGCGAACACGGCCACGTTTATGGGCTTGACCAGCATCCCGTTCGGCCTCACCTGGTCCGGATAATCGGCCCAGAACTTGGCTGGGACGCCGGGGATGAATTTCGTCACGTCGATGTCATTGACGCAATCGTTGAAAAAGAGGACTTCGGCGTTGCCGACCTTCACGCTGTTGGGCGCCATCGCTCTCCTCCTGGAGTCCGCCCCTCACCGAGGGCGGCGCCGCGCACATTCTAATGGTTCGCGCGGCTTTTGACACTACCTTACAACGCGGGTACACTCAACGGCCCAGAGGAGGAAGGCATGTCTGCAAAGAGTGGGGAGCGCATCGCGGTCGTCGGCGCGGGGCTGATGGGCCACGCCATCGCCTTGGATTTCGCCCGTGGTGGCTACCAAGTCACTCTCAACGACCGTGACGACAGCCTGCTCCGCAAGGCCAAAGCGAATGTTCAGGCCGATTTCGAGCGCCTGGTCAAGCTGCGCGTCACCACGAGCGCCAAGACGAAGGCGGCACAGGCCCGCATGGCGTACGATGCCGACCTGGAGCGGGCCGTGGGTGATGCCGACGTGGTGGTGGAGGCCATCTTCGAAGACCTTCCCGTCAAGCAGCGCATGTTCGAGCGGCTGGACAAGGCTTGCCCCAAGCGCGCCATCCTCGCCAGCAACACCTCCAGCTTCATGCCCAGCAGCCTAGCCTCGCACACCAACCGCCCGGACAAGGTGCTGGTGGCCCACTACTTCAACCCGGCACACCTGCTCCCTCTCGTCGAGTTGGTCCGCAGTCCCAAGACCTCCGATGCCACCATCGCGACGATGCGCCGCCTCTACACCGGCATGGGTAAGCGGCCCATCGTGGTGCAGAAAGAGGTCATCGGCTTTATCGTCAACCGGCTCCAGGTCGCCCTCCAGCGTGAGGCGTTCTGGCTCGTGGAGAACGGCGTCGCGAAGCCGGAGGACGTGGACACCGGCCTCAAGAGCAGCGCAGGCCGACGATGGGCCGTCGCCGGGCCCTTCGAGGTGATGGACCTGGCTGGCCTGGACACGCTGGTCAACGCCTCCGAGACCATGCTTCCGCACATCTCCCACTCCACCGAGGTATCAAAGCTCCTCAGAGAGGTCGTGCGCAAGGGGCGCCTTGGCACCAAGACAGGGCATGGCTTCCACAAGTGGACACCCAAGACCATCGAGGAGACCAAGCAGCGCATCGCCCAGGCGCTGGTGGAGATCGAGCGGTGGTCGAGAGTGGACAAGGATTAAGCAGTGGCGAGTAACCCTGGGTTGACCTGCGCGCGATGCAAGAAAGAACCCGCTGGGGAATGTACCACCTGTGGACCGACCCTGTGTGGCCCCCACACCGTGGATTGCATTCAACTCAAGCACAAGGGCCAAGCTGAGAGTAGGCAGGGTCTGTCCCATGTGCAAAGGGACAGGAAATGTACTTGGCCGGTGGACGGTTGACTTAGGGGGACGAAGTATTCAGTGCCGTCTTTGCTTCGGATGGAAATGGGTTGAGCGCGGTGAAATCAAGGAACTAGGTCCTTCGCTAGAGGAGGCCCCCGAGAAGACGAAGGAATGGATAGCCACAGAACAGGGGCACAAGGGCCAAGAAGACGAAGAAAAGAGAGAAGTAGAAGGGGCAGCCGCCCCAAGGTCTAGATCCGGTCAGATCGTTTGCCCTAACTGTACTGGTCCCACGATAAGCCTGCCTCAGAAAGAGAGATACAGACTGAATGATAGTCTGATTGTGGCGCATCGTTGCTTCTCATGTGAGAGCAGATTCTGGGTTGCCACAGAGTCGAAAGTGATAACCGTACTGACAGTTCTGGGCAAGTTGCCGGAGGGTGCCATTGCCGAGGACGCGGCATTGGAGAACGAGGGTTCCGCACAGCAGCGAGGTGCGACTAGGGGTGCCTTGACGCGATTGAAGAAGTGGATTCTGGGATAGCAACACCATCAACCTCCAACTCATACTGAGGTGACCTATGACAAGTTCCATTGAAAAGAATGCCCCCCTGCTGCCCACGACGGTCATCGGCAGCTACGCGACCCCAGGTTGGATGTGGACGGCGCTGGCCGAGGTGGACAAGGGCAACTACGGACAGACCGACATCAAGGAACTCTTCGACGACGCCGTCAACTTGGCCATCATGGACCAGGAGCGCGCCGGCGTGGACATCATCTCGGACGGCGAGATGCGCCGCTGGTACTTCGTCCAGAGCTTCTACAAGCGCATGACGGGCATCGTGCCCGACCCGCCGCTGCGCAAGGTCGGTCTCTACGGCTACGACAGCCCGACCCGTTACCACACCGTCGAGAAGGTCATGGTGCCTGAGGGGCTTGGCATCGTGGAGGAGTTCAGGTACGCCAAGACCCGCACCGCCAGGACGCTCAAGGCCACATGCCCCGGCCCGCTGACCATCTCCATGCACATCCGGCCCCGCGAGGCGTACAAGGATCGGCTGGCGCTGGCGTGGGAGTTCGCGCCCATCATCAACGCCGAACTGAAGGCTCTGGTGAAGGAGGGCGCCGACTTCATCCAGGTTGACGAGCCGTCCTTCGCCATCATCCCCGGCGAGCAGGACGACTGGATCGAGATGCTCAACGCCTGCCTCAAGGGTGTCCGCGCCAAGCTCGCCCTGCACGTCTGCTTCGGCAACCTGGGCAGCCGTCCGCGCGGGAAGCGACGCTACGCCTGGATGTTCCCCTCGCTGCTGGACGTGAAGTGCGAGCAGCTCGTCTTCGAGTTCGCCAACCGCGAGATGTGCGAGAGCAGCCTATGGAAAGACCTGTCAATAGACCGCGAGTTGGGCGCGGGTGTCGTGGACATCAAGTCCTTTCATGTCGAGTCGATCGAGGACGTGGCCGAGCGCATCCGCGAATTGCTCCAGTACGTCCCCGCCGAAAAGCTGTACATCAACCCCGACTGCGGCTTCTTCCAGCTTCCCCGCTGGCTCTCCTACCTGAAGCTGGAGGCCATGGTTGCCGGCACGAAGCTCGTCCGTAAAGAGCTCGCGTGAGTTGATGAGTGTAGGGGCGCAGCATGCTGCGCCCCTACACGTCCGAGCATGAAACCTCTTTCCCACATCAGCGTCCTTGACCTCGGCGTCAACGTCCCTGGGCCGTTCTGCTCGATGACGCTGGGCGACCTGGGCGCGCGCGTGGTGAAAGTCGAGCCTCCGGGCGGCGACCCGCTGCGCCAGACCGACCCGGGTATGTTCACCGCCCTCAACTGCGGCAAGGAGAGCATCGCCCTCGACCTGAAGACACAGCCGGGCCGCGAGGCGCTGGCGAGGCTAGCGGAGAAAGCCGACATCGTGCTGGAGGGCTCGCGGCCCGGCGTCGCCGCCCGCCTCGGCGCCGGCTACGCCGCGCTCTCTGCCCGGAACCCTCGCCTGGTGTACTGCTCCATCTCCGGCTTCGGCCAGACCGGCCCCTGGCGCGACCGGCCCGCCCACGACCTCAACTACCTCGCCCTCAGCGGCTACCTGGGCGTCCAGGAAGCCATCGAGGGCAGGCCGTGGCCGCCGCCCGTGCTGGTCTCCGACCTCGCCTCCGGCCTCTACGCTGCCATCATGGTGCTGGCAGCCCTCCAAGGACGCGAGGTCTCCGGCAAGGGCGCGTTCATAGACCTCTCGATGACCGAGTCGGCTCTGGCCCTGCTCGGCCCCGAATTGACGAGAGCCACCGAGGGCCCGTATGCGGAGCGCCACCCGAACGTCAGCGGCATCCCGACCTATGGGCTGTTCCGCTGCGGCGATGGCCGCTGGCTCAGCCTCGGCATCGTCCACGAAGACCACTTTTGGGACCGGCTCTGCGACGCTGGCGGGCTGCCCGACCTCAAGAGCTTGCCTTTCGCTGACCGCATGGCCCGCCGCGACGAGGTGCGCTCCCGTCTTGAGTTCGCGTTCCTGGCTGCTTCCGCCGCCGAGTGGGAGAAGCGCCTGCTGGAGGCCGATGTCCCCGCCGCCGCGGTCGTTGGTTTAGCCGACGTCCTCGACTCCCCACAGTTCAAGGCACGCGACGCCTTCGTGGAGTCCGGTGGTCACCGCTACCTCGCCCAGCCCGCACGCTTCTCCACCGGCAGCGTCGCGCGCGAAGGCAAGCCGCCCACCCTAGGCCAACATGCTGACATGCTCCTGTCCTCGCTCGGCTACTCCGCGGCACAAATCAGGGAGATGCGCAGTGCTGGAGTGGTTGGCCGTCCAGAAGCTATACAGTCTTCTTAAGAGAGTTTGAGAGGGCTTCTTCTGACCAGTAGAAGCCTTCTTAGGTAGGAAGTCATGTCTACTAGCTATCAAATCGGCGACTACCGCGAGACCTATCGCACCTTCCGCTTGGAGGTGCCGGAGCGGTTCAACTGGGCCTATGAGGTCTTCGACCTGTGGGGCCGCGATGCCAACAAGGTTGCGATGGTCTGGGTCTCGCCGGAAGGGAAGTCCCGCCAGGTCACGTTCCACAAGTTCGGCGAGCGTTCCCGCCGCGCCGCCAACGCTTTTGCGGGCATCGGCGCCCGGCCCGGCGACCGGGTCTTCATCATGCTCCCGCGCATCGTCGAGTGGTGGGAGGTCGTGCTTGGCTGCATCCGCGGCCGCTTCGTCTCCGTACCCGGCACGACGCTCCTCACCGTCAAGGACATCGCCTACCGCATCAACCAGGCGGGGGCCAAGGTCGCCGTCACCGACCGCGACAACCTCGACAAGCTCCTAGCCGCCCGAGAGGAGTGCCCATCGCTGGAGCAGGTCATCGTCATCGGCGGCGCCAGGGGGCTGCTCAACTACGAGGGCCTGCTGCGCTCCGCGTCGCCCAACCTCGCCAACCCGCGCAATCCGTCCAGCGACCCGCTCATGCTCTACTTCACCTCCGGCACCACCGGCTACCCCAAGATGGTGCTGAACACCCACGCGACGTACCCTATCGGCCACGTCATCACCGGCAAGTTCTGGCTCGACAACCGGCCATCCGACCTCCACTGGACGCTCTCCGACACCGGCTGGGCGCAGTGCGCGTGGACGTCCTTCTTCGCACCGTGGAACATGGGCGCGGCCATCTTCATTTGGGACGCGCGGGGTAAGTTCGACCCGGAGGCCACGCTGCGCAAGTTCGAGGAGCACCCCATCACCACCTTCTTCGCGCCGCCGACAGCCTACCGCATGATGCTGCTGGAGGACCTGGGCCGCTTCAAGCCGAAGGCGCTGCGCCACTGCGTCGGCGCGGGCGAGGCGGTGACGCCGGAGCTGGTGGAGGCGTGGCGAGCGAAGACCGGCCACCACATCCATGAGGGCTACGGCCAGACCGAGACGACCCTATGCGTGGCCTCGTTCCCCGGCCTGCCATACAAGCCCGGCTCCATGGGCGTGGCCGCGCCCGGATTCCAGGTCGCTATCATGGACGAGCAGGGCCGCGAGGCGCCGCCGGGGCAGGAGGGCGAGGTCGCCATCCGCGTCAAGCCGCAGCGGCCCGTGGGACTGTTCATCGAGTACTGGAAGCACTTCGAAGGCACAGCCAAGGCCTTCCGGGGCGACTGGTACTTCACCGGCGACCGCGCATCCCGCGACGAGGACGGCTACTTCTACTTCGTTGGACGCGCCGACGACGTCATCGGCAGCGCCTCGTACCGCATCGGCCCCTTCGAGGTCGAGTCCGCTTTGGCCGAACACCCCGCGGTCGCCGAGGCCGCGGTCATCGGCAGCCCGGACGCGTTGCGCGGCGAGGTCGTCAAGGCCTTCGTCGTCCTGGCCCCCGGCCACGCGCCTTCTGAAGCGTTGGTGGCCGAGCTACAGGAGCACGTCAAGCGCGTTACGGCGCCCTATAAGTACCCCCGCGAAGTCGAGTTCATCGCCGAGCTGCCCAAGACCATCAGCGGCAAGATTCGCCGAACCGAGCTCCGCCAGCGGGAGCGCGAGCGGAAGCTGTTCAAGGGGTAAGGCGCCGCCAGAACCATGTACCCCCTGCACCATTACTGATACGTCTATCAGTCCTCCACCGTGCATCCACCGCTGTTCCACCAAAACATTCGCAATGCAAGCAACAGGACCAAAAACGATGTGCGCTTGTTCGGACGGGGTGCCTTTGTTATCATTGGCGCAATCAGCGAAGCCTGGCGACTTCGTTGGGCATGGTGGAGACGGAATGATGGCCACATCATTGAGGCAGCACCGACGCCTACGGTTTCTGACTGTGCTCTTCCTCCTGGTTATGACTCCGGTGCTTCTGGACTGCGGCGAGGCTGCCATCCCAGCCGCCGAGGAGGCCACCTCCGCCGCTGAGGAGCCCACCCCGGTCAAACGAAACTTGCAGGGAACCACTCAAGAAGGGCACACCCCTGTCGCCAAGGCAGGCACCCCCGACGTCCAGGCGTTTCCCAGTCAGATCGGAGACTGCATCCTCGAACCCAACACCGACTGCCTGGGAGCCGACCTTCGGGGCGCCGCACTCGGTTTCCGGTCCTTCTCGTTTGGCGCTGGCATCCGCATAAAGTTGATGGGTGCGAATTTCCAGGACGCTGACTTTACAGGAGCGGACCTCTTCAATGCAGACTTCACTTCCGCGGACCTGCGCAGAGCCAACCTCACCGACGCCGAAGTTGCTGGGGCAAACCTCTATCAGGCAGACCTTCGCGGAGCCAATCTGACGGGGGCGGACCTCTCTTTCGCCGATCTTGAGGAAGCCCAACTGGATGGGGCGATATTCTGCAACACCACCATGCCGGACGCCACGGTGAATAACCAGGGCTGTCCGTAGAAAGACGCTCGCATCGAGTTCCTTCGGACCTTTGCTTGTGCCGGAGGAATGAATGGCCGAATGCGGGAGAGGGCATGCCTGCCTCTCGCTCCGTAGGGGCTGTGCCCTGGTAAAATCCCTGACATGTCCTACACCATCGTTGGCAAGCGCAATGTAAGTAAGGCCCTGGAGCAGAAGGCCCAGGCCATCCCCGACAAGCCGTTCATCGTCTTCGAGGACGTCGAGGCGCGGGCACACACCTTCACCTACGGCCGGTTCGACCAGACAGTGAACCGGCTCACCCATGGGCTGCGGCAGTTGGGCGTGAGGAAGGGCGACCGGGTCAACGTCCATCTGTCCAACAGCCCCGAGTTCCTGTTCTCGTGGTTCGCCATCGCCAAGCTGGGCGCGGTGATGGTGCCGACCAACCCGCTGTCGCCGCCCGACGAGCTGGCCTACCCTGTCCACCACTCGGAGGCCGTGCTCACCATCACCCAGCCTGACCTGCTGGCGAACGTCCAGACGATGCGGAAGGCCTGTCCGAACGTGCGCAACGCCGTCCTCTGCGGGACGGCCAGCCCGCCGCCGGGCATCCTCGCGTTCGACAAGCTCATCGCCAGCCAGCCGGCCACGCCGCCGGACGTCGCCATCGCGCCCCTAGACGACGCGGCCATCCTGTACACCTCGGGGACAACCAGCAGGCCCAAGGGCGTCCAGGTCACGCACGCCAACTACGTCTTCCTCGGCGAGGCCATCTCCAAGAACGTCCGCCTGGGGCCGGACGACCGCCACCTGGTCACGCTACCGCTGTTCCACGGCAACGCTCAGTACTACTCCATCATGACCAGCCTCAACGCCGGCGCCAGTGCCGTCGTCATCCACCGTTTTAGCGCCTCCCGCTTCTTCAAGCAGGCCATCCGCCACCAGTGCACCATCGCCAGCCTGCTTGGCGCTCCCATCCGCATGATCCTGGCGCAGCCCTTTGACTCCACCGACCGCGCCCACAAGATGCGCCTCGCCTTCTTCGCCATGAGCCTCACCGAGGCGCAGCTGGCCGAGTGGGAGCGCCGCTACAGCGTGCCGCTGATGCAGCTCTACGGCATGACCGAGACCATGGGCCAACCGCTGGCCAACCCCTTGGACTACACCCGCGACCCCATGCGCATCGGCTTCCCGACCCTCGGCTACGAGGTGCGCGTGGTGGACGAGCAGGGGAGGGACGTGCTGGAAGGGACGGCAGGGCAGCTCATCATCCGCGGCATCCCAGGCATCACCATCATGAAGGGCTATTTCAAAGACCCGGAGCGTACCGCCCAGGCTCTGCGTGACGGCTGGCTCTGGACAGGCGATGTGGTGGAGGTCGGCCCCGACGGCATGTTCCGATTCGTGGACCGCGCCAAGGACCTCATCAAGCGGGCAGGGGAGAACGTCTCGGCAGGCGAGGTCGAGGCCGTCGTAAAGCAGCACCCCGCCGTCGCCGACGCCGCCGTGGTCGGCGTGCCCGACGCGATGCGCGATGAGGCCATCGTCGCCTTCGTCATCCTCAAAGACCACACGGCGGTTGCCGAAGGCGATATCATCGAGTTCTGCAAGGCAAGGCTGTCCAAGTTCCGCGTGCCCGAGGCGGTGGAGTTCCGCAAGGCCTTCCCCATGACCTCCACCTCCAAGATCCAGAAGAACCTGCTACGAGACGAACTCATCGCGAGGAGGAAGAAGTAATGGCATTCGACATGGTGAAGGCCGGCCAGAGCGCCGAGATGAACGTGGAAGTCACCAAGGACATGACGACCAACCGGATGGGCAGGCCGGGCGCCGACGTGCTCTCCACCCCGTCGCTGCTCATGCTTATGGAGCATACCGCCATCAAGGCCACTGACCCGCTCCTGCCCGAAGGCCATGCAACCGTCGGCTACTCGGTGGACGGGATGCGCCACATGGCGCCGACGGCCCTGGGCGCGAGGGTCCGCGTCAAAGCCACCGTTACGGAGGTGGACAACAACAAGTTCACCTACTCCATCGAGGCCTACGAGGGCGACAAGAAGATCGGCGTCGCCATGCACAAGCGCGCGGCCATCTCGACCGAACCGGCGCGGTAAGAGGCAGCAGATGAAACTCAATATCGGGATGCACACCGGCCCGCAGCGGTGCACGTTCGACGAACTGCGCCGCCTCTGGCGCATCGCCGACTCCACGGGCTTCTACCAGGTCTCTGTCTGGGACCACTTCTACGACGACCCGTCGCCCGATGGCTCCGGTCCCAACCACGAGGCCGTCTCGACCCTCGCCGCCCTCGCCTCGGAGACCAAGAACGTCCGCGTCGGCGTGTACGCCTTTTGCGTCGGCTACCGCCATCCCGCCGTACTCGCCAAGGCCGCGGCAACGCTGGACCAGATGAGCAACGGCCGCTTCGAGCTGGGCCTCGGCGCGGGCTGGTACGAGCGCGAGTACCGGACCTACGGCATCCCATTTCCGTCCGTCGGCGTACGCATGGACATGCTCGAGGAGGCTGTCCAGATCATCAAGTCCATGCTGACCAAGCGGACGACCACCTTCAAGGGGAAGCACTACCAACTGGAGAACGCCTTCTGCGAGCCGAAGCCCGTCCAGAAGAAGCCGAAGATTTGGGTCTGCGGCGCGGGCGAGAAGCGCACCCTCAACATCGCCGCGAAGTACGGCGACGCCTGGAACATCCCCTACCCCTCGCCGGAGGTCTTCGGCCAGAAGTGCCAGGTGTTGGACGACTGGTGCGCCAAGCTCGGCCGCAACCCGAAGGACATCTACCGCACGGTGAACGTCGGCCTGTTCATGGGCACCAGCGCCGCCGATGCGAAGAAGAAGCGCCAGGTGTTCGAGGAGATGTTCGGCGAGCGCGCGGCCGTCCAGGGCGGCGGCATGCTGCTGGGCACACCCAAGGAAGTGGTTGACCGTATCGGCGCTTATGCCGACGCGGGCGCCGAGGGCCTCAACATCGTCCTGCGCGCGCCCTTCCTGTGGGACAGCCTCCAGACCTTCATCGAAGAGGTGAAGCCCGCCTTCAAGTGAGTGCGGTGTGGAGCACACCTCTTCGGGGTGCGGTGCCGCAGTGGCACACCCGGCGCGTCAGGGCTTTGACACCTGCAAGGGGCGCCAGTACACTCCAAGCGGATAGTCAGGCGGCGAACGTCGCCCGGACGGGAGTGTCGCAACACCGTGCAGCGCCCCCCACGCTTCGTCATCGCTACACCCATCTGCGACGGCCACGACGTAGCCGCTGCCGCGGTCACCCGCATGTTGAGGGCTGAGGGGGCCGAGGCAATCTACCTCGGCTTCAACAAGACATCCCAGCAGATCGTCAAGGCCGCCGTGGAGGAGGACGCCTCGGCCATCGCCATCAGCACCTACAACGGAGCGCACATGAGCTTCATGCGGCAGGTGCTGAAAGAGCAGGAACGGCAGGGAATCCCGGGCGTCCTGCTGTTCTGCGGCGGCGGCGGGACGATTTTGCCGGACGAAGTGGCCCCGCTGGAGCGGATGGGCGTGGCCAAGGTGTACCGCCCGCCGATGAACCTGCGCGAGGCGGTGCTGGACATGGTGCGTGTGACGCAAGCAAGACGCCCATCGAAGGGCTCGAAGCGAGCGGTCATGAGTGACGGCGCGAAGATCAACGGCTCCGTGGCTCTGGCCCTACGGCTCACAGAGGTGGAGTGGCATACCGATGGCGCGTCCCGGCGTGCTGGTCCCGCCTCCCGCAAGGCCACACCACCTCGCGTCTGGGGCGTCAACGGCCGTGGCGGCGCGGGCAAGAGCACGCTGGTGGACGAACTGGTCTTCCGGTTCCTCAAACGGTGCGACGGCCGGGTCGCCGTTTTGGCCCTCGACCCAACACTGGGCGACCGGCTGCGGATGCTGTACTGCTACTCGCCACGGGTCTTCCTGCGGTCGGTGCGCGTCGGCCCAGAGGACTCGTTGGAGCGCAAGTTGCCACCCCTTCTCGCGGGCCTCGCCGGAGGCGCGTTCGACCTCGTCCTAGTGGAGTCGGTGGGGCTAGGACAGAACGACCTGGGCGTCGCGCCGTACGTGGACGCCTCGGTCTATTGCATGACCCCCGACTATGGGACGGACGTCCAACTCGAAAAGGAGGCGCTGCTGCGAGCCGCCGACATCGTCGTGATGAATAAGCGGGACTACCCGCAGGCCGAAACGAGGGCGCGGCGCGTACGGCACCATCTGGGCGACGGGCAAGCATTCGTGGTGACGGAGGCCAAGCGGCATAGCGACCCCGGGGTGGACGAACTATTCGAGACCATCGTGGCGAGGTCGGGGCTGAAAGCACGGCCCCTGGAAGCCAAGGCCTCGGATTCTGACGACTCGACGCCGGTGCCGTTCTCCCGCTGGGGCTACCTCGGGGCGGCCGTCGAGTCCCACGAAGCCTACTACCGCGAGATGGAGCAGGTGGCCCAGGGTGCTGCCCGCGACCGGGCCGCTGCCGAGGAGCACGCCAAGCGCTTCCGCGAGATATGGCAACAGTACGGCTTTGTGGGAGGGCGCCGGCGCGCGGAGAACGAGGTGGAGGAGGGCGGCGTCCTCTACCGCACCGTGGCGAACGGGAAGCGCGTCCCTGTCGCGCGTAGGACGACCTGCGATATCTGGGTGCCTGCACTGGCACTGCCGCCTGAGGACGCCTCCGCCCCCGAAATCGTCCGCTACCTCTATAAACAAAACGTGCCGGGCACATTCCCCTACACCGAGGGGGCCTATACCCACCGGCGCGCCGACCAGGACCCCATCCGCATGTTCGCGGGGTTCGGGTTGCCGGAGGACACCAACGAGCGGTTCCACCTCCTGCGCGAGCGAGGTGGCGCGCCACGGCTCTCCACCGCATTCGACTCGCTGACGCTCTACGGCCTCGACTCGGACGAGCCGGGGGCGCTGGCCAAGGTCGGCGAGGGCGGCGTGGCGCTCGACACCATCGAGGATATGCTCCGGCTTTACGATGGCTTCGACCTGGAGGAGGTGTCGGTTTCCCTGACGATGAGCGGGCCTGCGCCCGTCGTCCTGGCGATGTACCTGGCGGCGGCGCGGCGGCGCGGCTTCGACTGGAAGAAGCTGCGCGGCACCATTCAGACCGACATCCTCAAAGAGGTCCAGGCGCAGAACGAGGCCGTCTTCCCGCTGGAGCCGTCGCTGCGGACCATCGCAGATATGTTCGAGTTCACCATGCGCAAGGTCCCCCACTGGTACCCCATCTCCATCTCCGGCTACCACATCGGCGAGGCGGGCGCTAATGCCGTCCAGGAGCTGGCATTCACCCTCGCCAACGGCCTGACTTATGTCGAAGTCCTTCGGCAACGCGGACTACCCATCGAGGAGTTCACCAAGCGCTTCTCTTTCTTCTTCACTTTCGGCTCCGAGTTGGAGTACAACGTTCTGGGCCGGGTGGCACGGCGCGTGTGGGCCGTGGCGATGGAGCGGTACTACGGGGTCAAAGGCCCGGGCCAGGTCCTACGGTTCCATGCCCAAACGTCGGGCCGCTCGCTCCAGGACGTGGATCCCCTCCACAACCTGACCCGTGTCGCCATCCAGGCCGAGCACGCCCTGCACAATAACGCCAACTCCCTTCACAGCAACTCCTACAAGGAGACCTACAGCACACCTACCGAGGACGATGCATTGCTGGCGATAGGCAGTCAGCAGATACCCCTATGGGAGAGCGGCGACTTCCGGCTCATCGAGAACCTGCACCAAGGCAGCTATGGCCTCGCCTACCTGGAGGACGAGGTGGAGCGGGCCGTCCACGGCATCTTCAGCGAGATAGACCGCCAGGGTGGGGTCATCCCCGCCATCGAGAACGAGTACTTCCGCACGGCCATCCAGGAAGAGGTCCAGAAGGAGCAGCGGGCGCGGCACGGGGGGCAGCGGTCCATCATCGGGGTCAACCGGCTGCGTTCTGGGTCTCCTCAGGGGCCCGTGGGGCCGATCGTACACGTCCCCATGGCGGCCAAGCGCAAGCAGGTGGCGCGGACGCGGGAGTTCAAGCGGCGCAACGCCGCCGAGGCCCGCATAGCTCTGGAGCGGCTGCAGGGTGTCGCGCGCAGCGGAGACAACGTCTTTGAGGAGCTGGTGAGCACCGTTGAGTCCGCCACCTTGGGCCAGGTCACCCACGCCCTGTGGGAGGTGTGGGGCCGCTTCCGGCCCTCGATGTAGGCCACAAAGTCTGGGTCTGGAGCATCGTGCTATGGGAAATCCGTCTCCCAATATGTCCGACTACGAGAAGACGTACCGGGACTTCCGCTTCGAGGTGCCGGAATACTTCAACTTCGCCTCCGATGTCGTGGACCGCTGGGCCGAGGACCACACCAAGCTCGCCCTCGTCTCGGTCCAGTCCGATGGTCGGCGGGCGGAAAAGCATACCTTCTGGGAGTTGAAGGAGCAGTCCAACCGCTTCGCCAACGTCTTGCGCGGCCTGGGCGTCGGGAAGGGCACGCGGGTGTTCCTCATGCTGCCGCGCACCCCGCAGTGGTACGTGACGATGCTTGGCATGATGAAGCTGGGCGCGGTGCCCATGCCGGCCACTGTACTGTGCACGCCCCGCGACATTGGCTACCGCATCAGCCGCGCGGAGGCCGCGGTGGCCATCACCGACGCCGACAACGCGGCGAAGGTTGAGGAGATTGCGGCGAACTGCCCCTCGCTCAAGCACGTGATCGTGGTGGGCGGCGCCAGGCCCCGCTGGCTCTCCTACGACGACGCGATGGAGAAGGTATCGCCGTCCCTCGAGGGCGTGGAGCGGACGAAGAGCAGCGACCCGTTGGTCATCTACTTCACCTCGGGGACCGTCGGTTTCCCCAAGATGGTGCTCCACACCCAGGCCTCCTATGCCATCGCCCACCTTACGACCGCCAAGTTCTGGCACGACCTGAAGCCCACCGACCTCCACTGGACGCTGGCCGACACCGGCTGGGCAAAGGTAGCCTATGGCAAGCTCTTCGGCCAGTGGACCGTCGGCTCCGCCGTCCTGCAGCACAACGCCGTTGGCCGCTTCGACGCCGACCTGACACTGCGCATCCTGGAGCGGTATGGCGTCACCACCTTCTGCGCGCCGCCGACGGCCTTTCGCATGTTGGTTCTCCAAGACCTCAAGAAGTATGACCTGCGTGAGCTCCGTCATGTCACCGGCGCGGGCGAGCCGCTCAACCCGGAGGTTATCAAGGTGTGGGAGGACGACACCGGCCTCACCATCTACGACGGCTACGGCCAGACCGAAACGGCGCTCCTGGTGGGCAACTTCCGCTGCCTGCCCATCAAGCCCGGCTCCATGGGCAAGCCAGCTCCGGGGTATCAAATCGCCCTGCTGGACGAACATCTCGAACCGGTTGCCACAGGGACAGAGGGGCAGATCGCCGTCAAAGTCAAGCCGCAAAGGCCGGTGGGCCTCTTCGTCGAGTACTGGAAGGACGCAGAGACGACGGAGAAGGTGTTCCAGGGAGACTGGTACCTCACCGGGGACAAGGCCTACAAGGACAAGGACGGCTACTTCTGGTTCGTCGGCCGCGCCGACGACGTCATCAAGTCAGCGGGGTACCGCATCGGGCCCTTTGAGGTGGAGAGCGCGTTGCTGGAGCACCCTGCGGTGGCCGAGTCGGCGGTGGTGGCCAGCCCCGACCTGGTCCGCGGCGACGTCGTCAAGGCCTTCGTCGTCTTGCGTCCTGGGTACGTACCCTCGGAGGAACTGGTCGTGAGTCTTCAAGAGCACGTGAAGCAGACCACGGCGCCGTATAAGTATCCTCGCCTCGTGGAGTTCGTGAAGGAGCTTCCCAAGACCATCAGCGGCAAAATCCGCCGGCGCGAACTGCGCGACCGCGAGGTCGAGCGGGCGCGGCAGACTACGGCGCACTAATCCACCGGCCCAGTGGCCTGGGGAAGAACGACCTTCCGAGCACCTTCGGTTAAAAGGAGCCCCTCGTCGCTCTCACACGCCCGGAGGGCGGAGCTTGTGCCAGTTGGTGGCCTGTTCGTAGGCGTAGCCGACGCGCACCACCGTCGCCTCGTCCAGCGGCCGCCCCGCGATCTGGAGACTGATGGGCAGCTTCTCAGAGGTTATGCCACAGGGCACAGACAACGCGGGCACGTTGGCGTGACTGAACGGCGCAGTCATGCGGACCGGCCCTGTCAATGCCTCCATCACGGACTCTTTGCTGGGGGTGTGGACCGACTCCGCCCGCGGAGCGGCCCCCGACGGCATGGACGGGCAGATGAGCACGTCGAACCGCCCCAATGCCTCCAACATTTCCCTCCGTAGCATCTCACGCAGCATCTGCGCCTTGTAGTACGCCTGCCCGGATAGAAGGCTCCCCGCGAGAACGGCCACGCGCACCATGTGCGTCAGCTCTTTCGCCCTCGTACGGACCATCTTCCGGTACGTGGTCCCGAACTCCGTGTAACATATCACCCAGTGGATAGGGCCGACATGCTGCACCATCGGCAGCGAGACCTCGTCCACCTTGGCGCCCAGAGCCTGTAGCTTCCGCGCCGCAGCCTTCACCGACGACCTCACCTCGGAGGTTACCTGCTCTGCCTCGACGAGTTCCTTGATGAGGCCCACCCTCATGCCCTTGATGCCCTTCCGGAGCGAGGCGGAGTAGTTGGGGACCGGCACATCGTAGGTGTACCTGTCGTTCGGGTCGTGCCCGGCGATGGCTTGGAGCATCAGGGCGCAGTCCTCAACGGTACGGGTCATAGGCCCAACGGTGTCCATGGACCACGTTACCGTCATCGTCCCGTACCGGCTCACCAGGCCGAACGAGGGACGCAACCCCACGATGCCGCAGTACGCCGCGGGGATGCGGATGGAACCGCCGGTGTCACCGCCTAGCGACGCCGCGGACAAGAACGCCGCCGTCGCCGAGCCAGGGCCGGCGCTGGACGAACCTGTGCTTCGGTCATGGTTCCACGGGTTCTTCGGCATCCCCCACGGGAACTCGATGGTCTCCGCGATACCCAACTCCGTCATGTTCAGCTTGCCCAGGATGACCGCGCCGGACTTCCGAAGTCTTGCGGCGATGGTCGAATCCTGTGCGGCGATGTTGTCCTTGAAGACGGCGGATCCGCCGGTGCTCGGCCATCCCTTCACTCCGATGTGGTCCTTGATTGCCACCGGCACCCCGTGCAACGCGCCAGTGCTGTCGCTCGCTCGTGCACTCCGCTCCCGCTCCTTCGCCTGCCGCAGCGCATCGTCTTTGGCCACCATGATGTACGCGTGGTAGGTGTCCTCCATCTCCTCTAAACGTGTCAAATACGCCTGGGTGGCCTCGACCGGTGAAATCTCGCGTCGTCTTATGCGCCGCGCCAACTCCGCGGCAGTGAGATGGCAGATATCGCTCCTCGGCATCGTTATCCCCTCCGCCTCGCCTGTCCTATGGGAAGCAGGATCACCGGTACGTGCTCCATCGCTTCCAAGCCCGGTTCCTCGATGGTCTCGATGGCCTCCAGCAACGCGTTGAAGTGGTAAGCCACCTCGGTTAGCTCCGGCTCCTTCAGCGTTAGCTGGACCGACTTTGCGAGAGCTTTGACATCGTTCTTGCTCATGTCAGACATACCTGTGACCTCCTCGGTGTGAAGTACTGAATGCCGCTGCTCGGGGCAGCGGGTACTGTAAGTCCGTTCCGACAGCTCAGTCAACTTGTACGAATACGGACAGGCGGCTGCTGCGACGGCCAGTTTCCGAGCTAGCTGGCTGGCTGCTCTCGTTCAGAATGATTGGTGACACTGGTAAGGTGTCATCATGCAGATCAAGAGAGCGAGAGTACAAGGCGACAGGCGACCAGGGCGT
>Ga0194131_10001446_pt1 | contig 40463 bp, 37 predicted proteins | sample TA2KigO120mmetaG_FD_148631 | JGI IMG/M metagenome (GOLD analysis project Ga0194131, IMG submission 148631) | Freshwater microbial communities from Lake Tanganyika, Tanzania - TA2015053 Kigoma Offshore 120m | ecosystem: Environmental > Aquatic > Freshwater > Lake | place: Tanzania: Lake...
CGCGGTGCCAGGATCTGGGCAAGCCTCCCGGCATCCGGCCCCTTCAATTGCACCTGGCGTTCGCAGGCAACATCCCACTGCGATACGCCATTGATGATCCGCCAGTACTCCGCTTCCGGGTGTCCATAGCTCGTGGGCATGAGCATGTGGTTGTAGGTTGTAAAGGCCGTCACGCCTTCGGCGAGGGTTGCCTCAAAGTATGGGGATGGACGCAGGCGTGCCGACGGGGTAATGCCGAACAATCTTATTGTCCCTTCATGATCGCGCGCGCCTGAGCGCCATCGTCGCAACCGGGGCAGGTGAGCGACCTGCGCCGATAGTTGAGTTTAACCTTCTGATGACGTGCCAAGTAGTCCAGTGCTCATTGACGGGTGTCCATTTCTGGCCCAGTATTTTTCATATGTGCCTGAAAAAAGTTCGTTATCGAGAGGGCAGATGAAACCAGTGATCAGCAGGCGGCGACTGCCCCCCCTGAATGCCATGCGCGCCTTCGAGTCGGCGGCACGTCATGAGAGCTTCAAGGAAGCTGCCGCGGAACTCAAGGTTTCGCAGTCGGCCATCAGCCACCAGGTAAAGGGGCTGGAGGCTGCCCTGGGCGTGGAACTGTTCGTACGCAAGGCGCGTGCCGTCGAATTGACCCGGGCCGGGAAAATCTATTACGTGGTATTGCGCGACGCATTCGAACGCATCTCCGAGGGAACTGACTTGATACGTGCACGCGGATCCGCGGGTGCGATAACGCTCCAGGCGTATTCGACATTCACCGTTCGATGGCTGATTCCCCGATTGCCGCGTTTTCAGCTACTGCATCCCGAGGTTCTGGTGCGTCTCCACACCTCGCAGGATGATGTGAATTTTGATCGTGACGATGTCGATGCCTGCGTGATGATTGGAGTACCGACCAACCAGGAATTGCACTACGACCACTTGTTTGGCTGTGAGTTGTATCCAGTGTGCAGTCCGACCTTGTTGGAAAAGCGCGGACCGATTGACTCACCGGAACGTCTCGCCGAGCACACCATGATTCAGGTATATCCGTCGGAGAATGACTGGTGGGTGTGGCTAGAAGCCAATGGCGTCGGTGATGTCGATCCCGATTCCGGCTTGCAGTTCGACAGCTACGACCTGGCTCTGGTTGCGGCCCTGCAAGGGATGGGTATCGCCCTTGGTCAACAACCGTACATGAGCAGGGACATGAAGTCGGGCATGCTGGTCGAGATCTTCCCGGGCCGGCGCATCAGGAATCCGAACGATTGGTATTTCGTCTGCCGGAAGGGAAAAAAGGACTGCTCGAAAATCGAAGCCCTCAGGTCCTGGCTGCTACAGGAAGTTGCAGCCGATTCCGAGCTGTCCGTCGGCCGAATCTGACCCGGGCCGACAGCCTGAAGCGGCTCAGTAGGACTTTGGCAGTCCGAGCGCTTTCTCCGCGATATTGCACAGGATCAGCTGCGGGCTGATGGGCGCAAGGCGGGTGATCAGGACTTCGCGCAGCAGCCTTTCCACGTGGAATTCCTTTGCATAGCCCATGCCGCCGTGGGTCATCACGGCCTGGGTGCAGGCTTTGAAACCCGCCTCAGCCGCCAGGTACTTGGCGGCATTGGCCTCAACACCGCACGGCTGGCCGGCATCGTAAAGGCTGGCGGCACGCATGGTCATCAGCCATGCCGCCTCCAACTCGATCCAACTCTGCGCCAGCGGATGCTGAATCGACTGGTTCTGACCAATCGGCCGGTCGAAAACGACGCGGTCTTTGGCATATTGCGTGGCGCGGGCAAGGGCGTTGCGGCCGATGCCGATGGCTTCCGCCGCGATCAGGATGCGTTCGGGATTGAGGCTGTGCAGCAGGTAATGGAAGCCCTTGCCTTCCTCCCCGATCCGGTCTTCGACCGGCACCGGCAGGCCGTCGATGAACACTTCACATGAATCCACCGCCGCGCGGCCCATCTTGGGTATGGTTCGCACGTCACAATGATCGCGATTCAGCCTGGTATAGAACAGCGTCATTCCATCGGTGGGACGTGCACAGGCTTCTTTGGACGTGGTTCGTGTCAGCAGCATGACCCGGTCAGCTTCCTGTGCGGTTGAAGTCCAGATCTTCTTTCCGTCCACCTGGTAGCCGGCATCGGAACGTACCGCGCGGGTTTCTATTGACGTCGTGTTGAGCCCGGCATCGGATTCGGTGACGCCGAAACACGCCTGGCTCGTGCCCTGGATCAGGCCCGGCAGCCAGCGATGCTTCTGTTCCTGGCTGCCAAAGACCACGATCGGGTGGGGACCAAAGATATTGATGTGGATGGCAGAGGCGGCGCTCATTGCACCGGATGAATTGGCCACGGTATGCATCATCAGGGCCGCCTCGGTCGCGCCCAGTCCCGCACCACCAAACTCCTCAGGCATGGTGATGCCGAGCCAGCCCCCATCCGCCATGGCACGGTGGAAGTCGACCGGGAATTCTCCCGACTGGTCGTGTTCCAGCCAGTAATCATCACCGAACGCGGCGCAGACCCTGCGCACTTCGTCGCAAATTGCCTGTTGATCCGGAGACAGCGAAAAATCCATCAGCCCGTTCTCGCGTCAGCCCGCGAATGGCTGTCGACCCGGACGTCGAACGCATCTCCCCCGGAGCTCTTACATGGCATAGCCGCCGCTCACACTGATGCACTGACCCGTGACATAGGACGTCTTGTCCGAAACCAGTAACAGCACCATCGGGACAATATCGTCCGGGTCGCCAACCCGTCGCAGCGGGTATTGGCGGAGCACCTTCTTCAGAGTCTCGTCGTTCTGGAAAATGAGGCTCTGGTGACTTCCCTCGCGCCACAAGCTGTCATTGCCTGCGTCACCGGAATTCTTCGGCAGGGTCAGACCAGGACACACGACGTTGACATTCAACTGGTGTTTGCCGAATTCGCGTGCCAGGGCCTTGCTGAGCGTGATGATCCCACCCTTGCAGGCACCATAAACGGCTTCCTTGAACTCCCCCACCCGGCCCGCATCCGAGCCGATGGTGATGATCTTGCCGTAAGATCTCGCGATCATTGAGGGTGCCACCGCGCGGATGCAGTGGATTGGCCCCCACAGGTTGATCGCAACTTCGCGTTCGAAGTCCTCGTAGGACTTGTCGACGAACAGTGCGTTGTTGGTCCAGCCGGCATTGTTCACCAGGATGTCAATCTGCCCGAATCGCTCGAGCGCGCATGCAGCCATGTGTTCAACCTGCTGCCGGTCCCCCACGTCGGTCTTCACGAACAGCACATCATCGCGACCGGATGCGCGTAATTGCCTGACCACGCGTTGCGCCTGCTCTTCATCGACGTCCGCGATGACGACATGGGCCCCTTCCCTGAACAGCCCTTCCGTGATCGCCTTGCCGATATTCGAAGCGCCACCCGTTACGATGGCGGTCTTTTCCTGCAATCCCAAGTCCACAGCAATTAACCCCCTAGTTCCGGCCATTCTGCTCGATAATCGTAGCGTCAAGGATCCAGGTCCCCCTCAGGGTGTCTTCTTCTTGGAAGTTTCCTGGAATTTCCTGATGCGTTCCCTTATCTCGTCCGCAGCCTGTGTGCGATTGCGTTCGAAGTAGATTTCTTCCAGCCAAAGCGCATCCGCCAGCGGCATGTCGATTCCCAGCATGGCGACTTCCTTGGCGAAGCGCACGGCGGTCTTGCCGTTATCACAGATTGCCTGAGCGATTTTCATGGCTTCGCCCAGCAGCGCTTCCCGCGGCACGACCTTCTGTACCAGTCGCAGGCGCAGCGCCTCCTGCGCTGCTATCGGCTCCCCGGTCAGCAGCATCAGCATCGCATCGCCGAGTCCTGCCAGGCGCGGCAACCATTGCGTTCCGCCGCCGCCGGGCAAGGCACCCAGCTTGACTTCCGGCAGACCGAGCAACGCACCTTCAGCGGCGATGCGGATGTCGCAACCCAGCGCCAGCTCAAGGCCGCCGCCAAACGCATAGCCATTGATGGCGGCGATGGTGGGTTTGTTGATCTTGAGTGAATTCGGGGTAACCCAGTACCGGGTCCTCGATTGCGGCGGCAGGTTCAGGAAGTCAGGTGCTTTCCTAATGTCGATGCCAGTGGAGAATGCCCGGCCGCTGCCGGTGTAGACCAGCACGCGAAGTTCGTCATCAGCCGCGAATTCCTCCAGCCGCCGCCGATGCTCAATCATCAATTCCATGTCGAACGAGTTCATCGCCTGGGGGCGATTGAGCGTAAGCACCGCGACAGCACCCTGTGTTTCCCAAATCAGGGGCTTGGCTGTTTCCAACGACTTGTCTTCACGCATGCTTTGAGACTTGTACCTTCAACTTGACGGGATTAATTGACCCCGGGTCTATCGATGCTGGCGTTCGATGAATTCAAGGATATGATCGTTGGTGACATCGCGCGCCTCCCAGTGCACGCAGTGTCCCGCGCCGGGAATCACGCGGAGTTCCGCGCCAGGAATGGCCTTGGAGATCATCTCTGAGGCGCGAGGCGGGCAGTAAGGATCGAGCTCTCCCGCAAGTACCAGGCTGGGGCATTTGATGGCACCGAGTTCCTGGATCATGGGTTCATCCGCGAGTCGTAACATCGCCCGGCAGGCGTTCAGGTAGCCACCCGGATCCCGGACCGCGGCTGTTCGCAGTTGCTGGTATTCAGCGACGAGCTGCTCGTCTCCCATTGAGAAGCATCCGCGTGCGTCAGCCTGCGTAATTGAAGCAATCGCTGCCAGGCCACCGTGCGTCACCTGCTCGATACGTTGGCGGAAGAATGCCTGACCGGAACGGCCTACAGTACATGAACTGGCGACGAGAATGAGTCCCTGCGCCATGGCAGGGAAGTCCAGCGCGAACCGTTGTGCAATGACGCCACCCATCGAAAAGCCGATGAGCCAGGCTGAAGCCATCTCATGGGCGCTCAGGATCTGCGCCAGGTCATCTGCCATCTGCTGAACGGTGCCATTCCCGGCGCCCACGGGGCTGGCGCCGAAACCCCGCACGTCATAGCAGAGGACATTCATCGAGCGCTGCAGGAAGGCCTGCTGCCGTGACCACGCATTACGCGTTTCAGACAGCCCGTGGATCAGGACTACGGCTTTCCCTGCCCTCGATGCGATTACTGCGGTCATCGGCGTCGTCTGGTAGTGCCGGCCCCTGCTGTTCGACTACTTCAAGTGCCTGATAATGCCGTCGTTGATCTCTTCCATGCGAGCCTGCCGTCCGCCGACGCCCGCCCGGAATGCCAGAGTAACACCGTCAAGGCCCAGCATCGCCAGTTCGCGAATCCTGTGCAGGCATTCTCCGGCGGTACCGACAAGGGCGACGTAATCAATGAATTCGGGCGACACGGAACGCTTGTGCCCGGCATGCGAAGACATGTGCTCCAGCCGATTGTAGCTCTCACTGGCGCGCTGGAAGTCCTGCCTGAAGGGCTCCAGGAAATCGGGCAGATTCTTCCACTGGTGGAATGTTTCAGCCTGGGATGCGGCCCAATGGCTGACATCGTCACGAGCGCGGTCACGATCATCCGATATGCCTATGCAGGTCCACAGGTCAAACTTGATTTCGTTGAAATCGCGGCCGACCTCTGCTGCGCCCTTCCGCACGTGATCCATCTGCCACTTGACGAATTCTGCGTTTGCGCCACCCATCAGGATGACACCGTCGGCCACGCGGCCGCACATTGCAAGAATACGGGGTTGATTGGCGGCAACGTAAATCGGTATCTTGCCGGTGGCCGTCACCAGGTGATAAGGCTTTCCGTCAGCACCCTTGACTTCCCCGCCGCTGCACAGCGTATGGATGGTGTTGATGGATTCCTCCAGAAAACTGATGGAGGCGGGCTTCAGCCCTATGGAATAGACACCGGTCCAGCCGCTGCCCAGTCCGATGATGGCGCGACCATTGCTGACTTCATTCAGCGCCGTGAATCCGTTGGCCAGCGTGGTGGGATGCCGCGTGACCGGATTGGTGACCCCGGTCGACAGCTTGATCGTCGAAGTTTGAGTGGCACAAAGCGCAAGCGCGATGTAACAGTCCTTCATCGACAGCTGGACATCGGCGATCCAGGCACTGTCGAAGCCCAGCTTTTCGGCGTTCCGAACGACTTCAACGGTGTGCAGGATGGGCTCGCGGGGGCTGATTCCCAGGGATACTCCGACCTTCATTTCACGCGCTCCTCGGAAGTTGGCGGCTACCTTGAGCCACCTGCGAAAACCACGATCCTCTGACTGGAGAACCTGCCGAACGATCAGTATTCCCGCCGGATTAACGGTGCTGGAACGAAAATTGCCCGATCGCTGTGGTCAAATATACCGCAAATAGGGGTTCTGCTAATGTAGAAGAGCGTCCGCGTCTGAGAGGCGACATTTATCATTAGTGATCCCATTCGAGTGACGCGCCAGGCGGGCGTTGTTTCACTTTTCCTGAATCGACCCGAACGCAGGAACGCGTTGTCGCTGGTGCTACTGAGAAGACTCAGCGAAGCGCTGTCGAGCGAAGTCGGTGAAGGCACGGCGGCGGTAATCATCAGCGGCGTCGACGGGAGCTTCAGTGCAGGCGCGGACCTCGATGACCTGACTGGAACGCTGGCCGACCTGGCGATGGATGACGCCATCGAAGAGGTGACAGGGAAGATCCTCGCGCTGCCGGTTCCGGTAATTGCCGCCATCGACGGACCTTGTATGGGCGGCGCGGTCGACCTCGCCCTGAGCTGTGACCACCGCATCGCCTCGGAGGATGCGATCTTCCACGTGCCTGCCGCCCGCCTGGGCCTGCTTTACAACCCGCGCTCGGTCGTGAGAATGCAGCGACGGCTTGGCCGCGATGCAGTCTTCCGGATGCTGGTCCTCGGCGAACGGCTGGACGCCGACGCCGCACTGCTTGCCGGGATTGTCTCCAGCGTAGTCAACGGTGTCAGTTACGAAGCAGCCCAGGCGATCGCCCTGAGCACCGACGGAAACTTCCTGCCGGCAGTGACCGCAACCAAGCGCTTGCTCAATGCGATTGATGCGCCCGGCTATGACCCCGCAGAGTGGGAAGCGCTGCGTCGTGAGATGTTGTCGTCTCCGGAGCGGCGGGCGGCAGTTGTCCGCGAAAAAAAGCGCCGCGGGCGGCAATAGGGGATCCCTCCGACTCTCGTGCGCCGCATGACCCGTGGCCAGCCGGCCAGACCACGCTTCCTGCTACCGGATCACTGGCCTTTGAATTCCGCTTTGCGTTTCTCGACGAATGCGCTGATCCCTTCCCTGGCGTCATCGGACCGGAGCAACTTCCGGTAAATTGGCAGATCGGCAGTACGCATGGTGCGGAATGCGTCCTGGATGGAATCGGTCTCGATGGCGCGCAGCAATTCCTTGATCGACTGCAGGGCCAATGGCGCTACGCCCGCCAGCTTGCTGGCCCATGCCCTGGCAGTGGGCATGAGCTGATCCTTCGGCACCACGGCATTCACGAGGCCATAGCGTGCGGCCTCCGCCGCTCCCATGCGCTCACCCAGCAGGAGCATTTCCATGGCCTTGTTATACGGCAGGCGCCGCGGCAGGCGCTGAATGGCGCCCGCGTCCGGGACGATTCCGAGGGGCATTTCCGGCAGCGCAAATTCGACATGCTCGGCCGCCACGATCAGGTCACAGGCCAGCGCGATCTCGACTCCGCCGCCAAGCGTAATCCCGTTCAATGCCGCAATGACCGGCTTGTTCAGATTCCAAAGTTCGGTAATGCCGGCAAACCCGCCAGGGCCATAGTCATCCTCCCACCAGTTATCCAGCGACATCTCCCCGGCTTGAACTGCTTTCAGATCCCAGCCGGCACAGAAAATCCGCTCGCCAGCGCCGGTAATAATGCCCACCATCAGATCGGGATCATCACGCAGTGTCACGAAGGCCTCGCCCAGCGCACGGCTTACCTTCATGTCGATGGCATTGGCCTTGGGCTTGTCGATGACAATCTCGAGAACACCGCCGCTGCGAGACACGACAACATGATCTGACATGGCGCTAACCTTCGCTCGTTGTTGAGCGGCAAGTATATTCGCGACCGGGTACCGGATTGCCAACACGTTGGGGCGGCGAATACGCTAATCTACTTGGAATGAGCGCCCCCGATTATAGAGCGCCCGAATTGCTCGCAAACGCGCTGGGCATCAAGAGGGAATTCGGCGCCGACGCGAGGGTGGTAGCGGGCGGGACCGACCTGATCCTAAGAATGAGGGACAAGGTCTTATCACCGAAGGTGCTGATAGACCTGCGGCGGATCTCACTCGCATCGATTTCGCGCCATGCCGGCGAGATGCATCTTGGCGCTTACGTGACCCTGTCGCAGATGCTGGCAAGCGCCGAAGTCCGCGTTGCGTTTCCCGCCCTGGTCGAGGCCTGCCGGTCGTTTGCCGGTCCGCCGATCCGCAATCGCGCAACATTGGGCGGCAATATCGTCAACGCCTCTCCGGCCGCTGACCTGGTGCCGCCTTTGATCGCCTACGATGCCAGCGTCGTGCTTGCCTCGCTATCTGCCAGCCGCGTTCTTCCACTGATGGACTTTTTCACCGGACCCGGCAAGACGGTGATGGAGCCGCATGAGGTACTCACGGAAGTTCGCCTGCCGCTGCCGCCTCCCCGGACAGCCGCCAGCTTCACCAAACTGGGACAGCGTCGTTCCATGGCCATCGCCATTGTCAATTTGAGCGCCAGGTTGACGCTTGATCGGGCTGGCCAGATGAGCGAAGCGCGAATCGTCCTGGGCTCCGTCGCACCAACGGCGATGCGCGCGCGCGCGGCCGAAGCAATATTGACCGGCAATGAGCCCTCCGATGAGCAGTTCGAACAGGCGGCAAACATGGCTGTCGCAGAAATCTCGCCGATCAGCGATGTGCGTTCAGGCAAGGATTATCGCAAGCGTGTGACTGGTGTTCTGGTTCGCAGGGCACTCATGGCTGCCCGGCACAAGTTGGCGGAGGTTGGCCGCAATGACTGACATGGACATCCGGTTGACGGTCAATGGCAGGCTTCAGCACGCGAAAGCAGGGGTCATGCGGACACTATTGACTGTCCTGCGTGAAGACTTCGGGTTGACCGGGACCAAGGACGGGTGCAGTTCCGGCGATTGTGGCGCCTGCGTCGTGGTGATGAACGGGCAGGTGGTCAATTCTTGCATGGTGCTCGCAGCCCAGGCGGATGGCTCCCAGGTCACTACAGTGGAAGGACTCGCCAGCAATGGCGAATTGCATCCGCTGCAGCGCGCATTTGGCGGGACCTGGGCCTTCCAATGCGGCTTTTGCACGCCGGGAATGCTCGTTTCCTGCCATGCCCTGCTGTCGTCCAATGACAATCCTTCGCGCGAGGAAGTCCTGACCGCCATCGCTGGAAACTTCTGCCGTTGTACCGGCTACCAGGGTGTCGTCAACGCGGTGCAACAGGCGGCCGCGGAACTGAGATCGGCTAACGCAGAGGCCGTGCTCCAGCATGATTGACTCAGGCGCCGTCGGCCGTTGGGTGAGCGCACCCGGCGCTTACGACATCGTGACCGGAAAGGCCCGCTATTGCCCGGATCTTGATTTTCCCGGGATGTTGATCGGCAAACTGCTGTACAGCCCGCACGCACGCGCATGCATCAGGCGCCTGGATGTCACCGCGGCGCGTATGATTCCCGGCGTCATTGCGGTCCTCACGCATGCCGATATTCCCGGAGAGAACAGTTACCTGTACGCGGAGCCGGACCAGCCATTGCTGGTAGTCGATGAAGTCCGCTTCCAGGGCGATGCGGTGGCTGCAGTCGCTGCAATCGACGAACAGACGGCTGACGCTGCGCTGCGGGCTATCGATGTCGAATATCAAGCCCTGGACGGGATCTTTGATCCGCTGGCGGCGATGCAGGCAGGTGCCGGTCAGGTAGTGGCCGGCAAAGACAACATCATGATGCACAAGACCTACAGGACCGGCGACGTGGCGGCCGCCCTGGCATCTGCCCATGTCATTGTCGAGAACACCTACCGCACCCAGTGGGCCGAGCACGCTTTTCTCGAGACGGAAGGAGGAGTTGGCCTGGTCGACGCGGATGGCGGCGTTACGGTTTATTCATCCTGCCAGGCGCCCCATCGGGACCGGATGCAAATCGCCCGCGCCCTGGGCCTGCCCGAAAGCAGGGTGCGCGTCATCACTCCTTACATTGGTGGTGCGTTTGGCGGAAAGGACGAAGCGCATGTCCAGATCCACGCCGCATTGCTCGCACACGCGGCCCGCCGTCCGGTTCGCCTGATTCGCGGACGCCGGGAATCGATCCTGACGCACGTAAAGCGTCACCCGTTCATTGTCCACTGCATCACTGCCGCCACCAGGGATGGACGACTGCTGGCGGTGAAGGCCAGGGCCATCGTGGATGCGGGTCCCTATTCAAATGCTACGCACGAGGTCCTGAACAAGTTTGGCGAGTTCATTGGTGGACCGTACACGGTCAAGAACCTCGAGATCGAGAAGATCGCAGTGCGCACCAACAATCCGATAACCGGTGCGTTTCGGGGTTTCGGGGCACCACAAGCAGCTTTTGTCTACGAATCACAAATGGATGATCTGGCACGGAAACTCGGCATGGACCCGCTGGAGATACGGCTGCTCAATGGCGTGGACACCGGAACCAGGATGTATACCGGTGTCGTCGTGCGCGAAGGTAAGGCCATGAAGGCGTCCCTGCGCAGGGCGGCGGAAATGATGGGTTGGCAGCAGCGCGGTGAGTTGGGACGCCAGCCTGCAACTCATTTGCGCCGAGGCTGGGGAATGGCGACTATTTTGAAAGGCTCTGGCATGGGACGTGGATTGCCGGACCATGCCGCCGTTCTGCTGGAAATGCATCGCGATGGCTCCGTCGTGCTGCAAAGCGGTGCCGCGGACATGGGCCAGGGTATCGTCACGGTGCTGGCTCAGCTGGCAGCAGAGAGTCTTGGAGTGGAAATGTCCTCGGTCCATGTGGTCCGGGCAGATACCGCCCAGGCGCCCGACGCAGGCGCATCCTGTGCCAGCCGCCAGGTCATGGTTTCCGGCAATGCCGTGCTGCGTGCGGCCGTTCCGATACGCGACTCCCTGCTGCAGGTAGCCGCTGAAAAAACAGGTGTTGCCAGGGACCGCCTGGTCCTGCATGGCGGCAGACTGCATGTCGATGGCCAAGCACACGATCTCACGGTCGCAGAACTCGCCAGGCGCGCCTTGTTCCGCGGCTACCCCTTGCAATCGGAGGGCCGCTACGAACTTGAGTATCCGGCTGACGCACCGGAGGTGACCTACCGCTACAGCCAGGAAGTTTTCCAGTTTTGCACCCAGATTGCGCAGGTGCTGGTGGATTGCGAGACCGGGCAGGTCGCCGTGGAGAGGCTCGTCGCGGTTCATGACGCGGGGAAGATGATCAACCCAGGTGGCGTTTACGGGCAGATAGAAGGCGGTGTGGCACAGGGTATCGGTTATGCGCTGACCGAGGAACTCCGGGTCACGGAAGGGCACACGTTGAACGCCTCACTGGAGAACTATGTGATTCCAATGGCGCTCGACATTCCTGAACTGGAGATGGACGTGCTGGAAATGCCTGAGCCGCTCGGTGCCCCGCTGGGAGCAAAGGGAATAGCGGAATCGCCGATCATCCCGACTGCGCCGGCGATCCGGAACGCGATTCTTGACGCCATTGGCAGGCCGCTGTACCAGTTGCCGATGACCGCAGAACGGGTGTTGTCGGCACTGGATGCAGCGCCATGTGCCGATCCGGCATAGGCACTTAACGCACCAGCAGTCGTGCGCCTTCCGGGCGCAGGGTCTTCAGGCCCTGCGCGCCGCGTCCTCTTCGGCTTCGCGCTCGAAGTCCCCCGTGGCCGCAGCAGGCTCGCCGGCGGAGGTGTCAGGGTAGAACTCGCGCCACACCCTGTCAATGTCCGCGAGCGGCACATCGGTCGCGTGACCGCGGTCGCGAACATACTCCATGTGCCGCTTGCCGGCAGCATCAAAGGGATGGAACACCGAGTCGGTCTTGCCGTCGAAGTCGAGCGTGTTGACGCCGAAGCGCTCGCAGAGCGTGCGATTGAAGGTGGGGGTTGCCTTGAGCCATCTTCCTCCGAGCCAGAGCTCGGTGAACGCGTGATAGGCGAAGACGTCGGTTCCCATTTCGGCTTTCAGGCGCTCGGTTGTCAGGTGGTTTCGCACGTCGGCGAAACCGAGCCGGGCGGGCATGCCGGCAGCACGGGCAGCGGCGGCGAACAGGACGGCCTTGGAGATGCAGAATCCTTTGCCCGTCTCGAGTGTCGTCGTGGCTTTGAGGCCGTCGATGCTGAGAACGATGCCATAAGGGTCGTAACGAATCTCATCGCGCACGGCATAAAAGAGTCGAACGGCTTTGTCGAGTTCAGTCTGAGCGTCGCCCACGACGCGCGCCACGAATGCCCGCACGGCGGGCGCATCCCGCTCGATGAACGGGGTCGGCGCGAGGCACTCGGCAAGATCGGCGCTGGTGGTACGTTCGGTCATTCCGGCTCGGATTGTACTGTCCTTGCCCCCTTTTGTGGCACCCTTGGAGAAATCGTCAGGCGTGGGCGAGCGGGCCATGGCCATGGATGACATTGCATTTCTTGACGCCACGGCACAGGCCGCCCTTGTGCACGGCAAGGAAGTGTCGCCGACCGAGCTGGTCAGCGGCGCGATTGCGCGGATCGAGCGATTCAATCCCGGGCTCAATGCGGTCATCACTCCTCTTTTTGAACAGGCCCTGGAGGCAGCAACACGGGTAGCTCTGAATTCCCCTTTTGCCGGTGTACCGTTCCTGCTTAAGGATCTGGTGGCGGATTGCGCGGGCACCCCGCGATCGGACGGTTCGGGATTCCTCGCCGGCCGTTACGTTTCGCCAGGGGACAATGTACTTGTGAGCCGCTTCAAGAAAGCGGGTCTGATCGTTCTCGGCAAGACCAATACTTCGGAGTTTGGCTTGCTGCCAACGACCGAACCTCGGCGCTTTGGCCCCACCCGGAACCCCTGGGATACCAGCCGCGGTACGGGTGGTTCCAGCGGCGGCTCATCCGCGGCCGTCGCCGCGGGGCTGGTAGCTGCTGCGCACGCCAACGACGGCGGTGGATCGATCCGGATTCCGGCTTCATGTTGCGGCCTGGTCGGCCTGAAGCCGACGCGCGGACGAAACAGCCTGGCGCCGGACATGGGCGATATTGCCGGTGGCATCATCTGCGAACATGTTGTGACGCGATCAGTGCGTGACAGCGCCGCGATCCTGGACGCCACTGCCGGCTCGGTGCCTGGCGATCCCTGCCCGTTGCCCTTGCCGGAACGGCCGTTTGCCGCGGAAGTGGGTCGCGATCCCGGGCGCCTGCGCATCGGGTTCGGTACCGTGGCCCTGAACGGCGCGGCGGCACATCCGGAGTGTGCTGTTGCCGCGCGATCCGCGGCCCTACTGTGCGAAGCATCGGGTCACGAAGTCGAGGAAGCTTCACCCGTAGCCGAGAGCAGCCAATTGTTCCGCTCCTTTGGCGCGGTGATGACCGGCTACCTCGGATGGTCCATCAAGGCCTGGGCGCAACGCACCGGCTTCACACCGCAGGAAACCGATTTCGAACCCGCAACCTGGCGGCTGTATCAGCAAAGCCTGGCGCAAAGCGGGGGCGACTACCTGCAGGCCTGGCAGGCCCTGCAGCAGAGTTGTCGCGATTTCGCGGCCTTCTTCACTGATCATGACATCTGGCTCACGCCGACCCTGGTCCAGCCGCCGGTCCCTCTGGGTTATTTCGACTACAAGCACGAAACACGCAAGCAATACATCGATCGTCTTGGCCATTTCACCGGCTTCACGCTGATTGCCAACGCGACCGGACAGCCGGCGATTTCGCTGCCACTGCATTGGTCCGACCAGGGCTTGCCGATTGGCGTGCAGTTGACGGGTCGCTTTGGCGGCGAGGCGACCCTGATCCGCCTGGCGGCGCAACTGGAAAGGGCCCGGCCCTGGTTGCACCGACGCCCGCCGGTCGGCGCAGCGCCGTGACCCACTGGATCAAGGCTGAAGACGTCGGCGAAATCCTGCATGCCGGCATGACGGTGTTCGTCGCGGGCGCCACCGCCGAACCCCGCGAGATTCTGCAGACCCTCGCTGCCCAGGGTTCGTGTTGTGCCGGTGTGCGCTTTGTGTCCGTTACAGTTCCGGGCGTCAACGGTGTCGACTTCTCGGCGTTGCATCCCCAGGCCAGCTCCACGGCGTTTCTGGCGACGGCAGAAAACCGGAAGTCGATCGCTGCAAACCGCGTTGATTTCATCCCGCTGCACTACAGTGATATTTACAGTTACCTCGAACGCGAATTGAGGATCGACGTGGTCCTGCTGCAGTTGCCGCCAGCCGGCAACGACGGAGCCGTTTGCCTGGGCGTCAGCGCGGACTTCACGCCCGCAGTCCTCGACAAGGCCGGGCTGGTGATCGGCGAAATCAATCAGCACCAACCCGCGCCAGCCGATAGCCCGCGAATACCGCTTGCCCGTCTGGACTACGCACTTGCCTGCGACCGGCCGGTTCCCACGCTTGCCAGTGCATCGATCAGCGATGCCGGGCGCCGGATCGGCGGCCACGTGAGTGAACTGATCAAGGACGGCGACTGTATCCAGATCGGTATCGGCGCCATTTCCGACGCGATCATGAATGGTCTCTCCGGCAAGAACGACCTAGGCATCCACTCAGGCATGATCAGCGACGGCATCATGACTTTGGCTCAGGCCGGGAATATCACGGGAAGCCGGAAATCCCTGGACACGGGCAGGATCGTCAGCGGCGCCACGCTGGGCAGCCAGCGCCTCCTGGAATGGGCGGGTGCCGCGCCACAACTGTCGATCCGGCCGGTCGGCTATACCCATGACAGCGGGGTCATCCGCCGGATCGACAACTTCGTATCGATCAACTCCGCCCTGGAGGTCGACCTGTTCGGACAGGTCAATGCAGACATGCTGGGGGGCCGCCAGTTCAGCGGCACGGGCGGCGCGGTCGACATGATGCGTGGCGCAGCGCTTTCCCGGGGCGGCCGATCCATCATTGCGCTCGGTGCAACTGCGGACGGCGGCAAGATCTCACGCATCGTTGCTGCGCTCGCGCCCCACACTGCGACGACGGCCCTGCGCACGGACATCGATTACGTCGTCACCGAGTACGGCGCGCGGCGGATTCGGCACTTGCCCGCCATGGCGCGGGCCCGGGCATTGATCGAGATTGCCCATCCGGATTTCCGCGCCCAGTTGCATCAGCAGTGGAGTGAATTGGCGCGTAGCTGACCGCTATGGAGCGTGCCTGTCAGCGTCGGACAGCGCCGCTGCCGAGGCGACATCGGCGATCACTATTGCCTGCGTGCGTGCCACCCGCCCGGCGGGGATTGCCGCATCATGCGCCACGAGGCTACGCAGCATGGCAGCCTTGGCTCCGCCGGTGACCAGCCACAGGATGCACCGGGCCCGATTCAGTGCCGCAAAGGTCAAACTGAGCCGCCGCATACCCTGATAAACGCCGCTCACGCCAACCTCGGCATCACCCAGATCGAGCAACGCATCGCCAGGCACCAGCGATGCGGTGTGCCCATCTGGTCCCAGACCGAGTTGCACGACGTCGAGCACCGGCGGCTTCCCCGCAAACATCGCCAACGTTTCACTGTAGCCGCTCGCGCAGCGTGCAAGCACAGCAGCATCGACCGGCATTGCGTGAAACTGTGAGGCAGGCAGGCGACCGGGGCGCACGAGCAACTCGCGGATCCGCCGCGCATTTCGGCGCTCGTCGTCGAAGCGCACGGCGCGCTCATCGACCTGGAAGACATGCAGTGAACCCCATGAAACGGGCTCACTCAGCAGTGCCTCGAGCATCTGCCATGGAGTCTCGCCACCACTCAGTGCAATCGAACAGACACCGCGCGATTTGACCGCTGCCTCGATCTTGGCAGCGAGCGTCGCGGCCGCCATCACTGCGGCGGCCGTCGCGCTCTGCGCAACGTTCACTCTCACCCAGACTCTCCTGGCACCGCCAGTCGTCGTCAGACCGAGTAGGCCTGGGAGGTCGTCGACCCGCCGCGGCCTGTCCAGTCTGTATGGAAGAACTCGCCCCGTGGATGATCGATGCGCTCGTAGCCGTGCGCACCGAAATAGTCACGTTGCGCCTGCAACAGATTCGCGGGCAGCCGGGCCGAGCGGTAGCCGTCGAAATAAGCGAGCGCTGAACTGAAACATGGCACGGGAATGCCGAGCGTCACCGCCGTGACAACCACGCGTCGCCAGGCGGCCTGCCGGATTTCGACCGCCTGCTTGAAGTACGAATCGCGCAGCAGATTGACCAGCCCGGGACTGCGATCGAAGGCCTTCTTGATCTCGCCGAGGAATGCCGACCGGATAATGCAGCCACCGCGCCAGGTCAGGGCGATTCCGCCAAAATTCATGTTCCAGCCGCGAGTGTGCGCGGCAGCGTGCAGCAGCTGGTAACCCTGCGCGTAGCTGACGATTTTCGAGGCATACAGCGCCTGACGAAGATCGTCGACCAGACGACTCGCATCACCGCTGAACATGCCCACCTCAAAACCAATTTGCCGGGACGCCTCCACACGCTCCGCCTTGGCCGCCGACAGGCAGCGCGAGAATACGGCCTCGCCGATCAGGGTGAGCGGCATTCCCTCGTCGAGTGCGGCGCTGACGGTCCACTTGCCAGTACCCTTCTGGCCGGCGACGTCCAGGATGAGATCGATGACATTCCCGCCATCCCTGGACTGGAAGCCGAGGATGTCCCTGGTGATCTCGATCAGGTAACTGTCGAGCTCACCAGCGTTCCAGTCCGCGAATACCTTGTGCATTTCGGCGTTGCTCATGCCAAGGCCGCGCTTCATCAAGTCATAGGCTTCGCAGATGAGTTGCATGTCCCCGTACTCGATGCCGTTGTGGACCATCTTCACGAAGTGGCCCGCCCCGTCTTCGCCGATCCAGTCGCAGCAGGGCTCGCCCTCGGGTGTTCGCGCGCAGATGGCGTGGAAGACCGGCCGGATGTGGGGCCACGCGGCGGGGCTGCCGCCCGGCATCAGCGAGGGTCCGCGCAACGCCCCTTCCTCGCCACCTGATACGCCGGAACCGACATACAACAGGCCTGCCTTTTCGGCCTGCCGAACGCGACGAATCGTGTCGGTGAACTGGCTGTTGCCGCCATCAATCAGGATATCGCCCGGCTGCAGCAACGGTGTGAGCTTGTCGATCAGCTCGTCCATCGCCGGGCCCGCTTTCACCAGCATGAAAATCTTGCGCGGCCGCGCCAGCGATGAGACGAACTCCTGCAGGGTGCCCGCGCCGACAAATCGCTTCCCGCCGCCGCGCCCGCACATGAATTCCCGGACCTTGGCGGCGGTGCGATTGTAAAGGCAGACGGAGAATCCCTTGCTCTCGATGTTCAGGGCCAGGTTTTCGCCCATCACGGCAAGTCCGATCAGACCGATGTCAGCGATTGGATTGTTCATGACGTCAGGATAATCCACCGGGGTACGGAGATCAGTTCTGGCGTGCGGCAACCCGATCGGCGGCGGCCAGCACCACGCGCGCCAGGCGCTCACGGTCCTCGAGGCTCGTCATCAGAATCGGCGCTGAAACCACCTCGATGCCGGCGGGCATGATCGTGGCAGCGTCGGTTTCGTCCACCACGAAGACGTCGAGCAGGTCCGCGTACCGACGGGTGACGGCCTCCGCGCCGGGTTCGAGCTCCAGTTCGCGCATGATCTTGGCGGTCGGGCCCCTGACGGCCTGGCCGCCGATGACCGGCGAGACGGCGATGACCGGCGCGCGGCATTCGGCGAGGACCGCCCGAATTGCCGGGATGGCGAGGATCGGCTCGATACTGAGGAACGGATTGGACGGGCAGATGACCACCGCCCGCAGGTCCCTGCTGCCGAGGGCAGTCAACACCTCCGGATGCGGTCGGGCGGTGTCGGCGCCAAGGTAGGCGAGCTGCCGGACCCTGGGTGCACAACGCAGGCGCACGAAGTAGTCTTGGAAGTCCAGCCAGCCGGTATCGGTTTCCAGTCGTGTGCGCACGGGATCATCGCTCATCGGCAGAATGCGTGTTGCGATCCCGAGTTTCCGACGGAGTCGATCCGTTAGCTCCGAAAGCGTTTCGCCCGCCGCCAGCCGCCGCGTCCGCTCAACATGCATGGCGAGGTCAGCGTCCCCCAGCCGGAACCACGTTTCGCCACCCAGCTGCTCGAGCGCGCTCATGAACGTCCAGGTCTCATCGCGCCGGCCCCACCCCTGTTCGGGATGCGCGAGACCGGCCAGCGTGTAGACCAGCGTGTCGAGGTCCGGCGAGATGGCGAGTCCCAGGTGGCTGAAGTCGTCGCCGGTGTTGACGATGACCGTAAGCTGCCCTTGGTCGAGCACACGGGCAAGGCCAAGCGCGAGCTTCGCACCCCCAATGCCGCCCGACAGCGCGACCACCGCAGCCGTCATCGAAACAGGTCTTCCCCCGCCGGGCGAATCAAGGACCTAGCCGGCAGGCACCGATCCTGACGCGGCAGTCCCCGCACGATGACGACGGGTCGCGCCTCGTCGGCCTGACCCATCAGCAGGGAGGCCGCCGCTGCGATCTCATCTGCATACCCGATCACCGTCACCTGCAGCTTGCGGCCAAACAGGTCGGGTTGCCCGCGCAAATCGAGCAGCGCAGGGAGTCCGGCGCAGCCGATCGCCACGCCGACCGTGCCCAACCGCCAGGGCCGGCCAAGGCTGTCGTTGATGACGACGCCAATCCTGCAGCCAAACCTCCGCTGCAGCCCCTCCTGAAGTCGCGCGGCGCTGGCATCCGGGTCCCGCGGCAACATCAGTGCAAGCTGCCGGTCGTGCGGACCAGCTACGTTCGACTGGTCCACACCGGCATTCGCCATGACGAAACCGAGGCGGTGTTCTACGATCAGCACATCCCGTCCGGAACGCACGATGCGCCGCGCATCGGCCAGGATGACCTCGACGAGACGCGGGTCCTTGTTCACTTCGCGCGCCAGGGTCTCGGCTCGCTGCGAAGGCTCGATGGTCGCGAGATCGACGAACCGGCCTTCCGCTTTCGACACGACCTTCTGCGCGATGACCACGACGTCGTGGTCCTGCAGCACGAGGCCGGCGGTCGCAATACCCGCAATGATCAGTCCGGTCAGGTCGTCGCCGGGTTGTACCAGCGGAATGCCGGGCACGGCGATCAGCTGCAGGCTGGCTGTCACTCAGGTTTCACCGGCGGCAGCCCCGTTTAGCTGAACTCTGCGCGCAATCTCGGCAGCACGTGCCCGGCGTACAGGCGTATGAAATTCTCCTGATCCGGTCCAGGGGCATGAAAGACGAGATGACGGAACCCGAGTTCAACGTACGGCCGGATCCGTTCAACATGTACGTCGGGATCCGCAGAGACGATCCAGCGCTTTGCCGCACGCTCGACCGGCAGCGCGTCGGCGAGGCGCTCCATCTCCAGCGGATCCTCGACGGACATTTTATCTTCAGCCGACAGTCCGAGCGCCGCCCAAAACCGTGTGTCCTCGAGCGCGCGCCGCGGATCGAGGTCGAATGACACCTTCATCTCGATCATCCGGTCAATGGCATCGGCCGGCCGGCCGGCCGCCAGCAGGCCCGCCGCCACGTTTGGCAGCAGCGTGTCGCGGTAAAGTTCCGGCGCCTTGCCGCTTGTGCAGATGAAGCCGTCGGCCACCTGCCCCGCATACATCGAGATCTTCGGCCCGGCGCCGGCGATGTAGATCGGCGGCATGGCTTCGGACCGGTCGTAAATCGTTGCCTTCTCCGTACTGTAGTACTCGCCCTTGAATGTAACGCGCTCCTCCGACCACAGCAGGCGAATCAGCTTGACCGCCTCGCGTAGCCGCGCAAGGCGCTCCTTGGGCTCAGGCCACTTGATGCCGGTGGCGGGCACTTCATTCAGCGACTCGCCCGTGCCAACGCCCAGAATTATGCGCCCCGGAAACATCGCCGAGAGCGTTCCGAACGCCTGAGCAACGATCGACGGGTGATAGCGGAAACTCGGAGTGAGTACGCTCGTGCCAATCGCAATGCGCGAGGTGCGCGCCCCGAGCGCGCCCATCCAGCTGACTGCGAAGGGAGCATGGCCGCCCGTGTGGCGCCACGGCTGGAAGTGGTCGCTGATGAACACGGAGTCAAATCCCTGTTGCTCCGCGAGCACCGAAAACGCCAGGAGTTGGCCCGGCCCGAACTGCTCGGCTGACGCCTTGTAGCCAAATTTCAGCAATGTCCCGCTCCCGCGATCCGTGTGCGCCGCTCCAGCGCCATATCGCTCTGCATGACAGCTGCCCGTAGCGGCAGCGGGCGTTCATAGAGGGTCGTGCGCTGAACTGCCGGGCGGCCGATGCGGCGCGCGAGACTCCTAATCGCTGCTGCTCCGAATTCCTGCCCGTGGACACCGCCGGCGGCCCGAGTGATGGATTCGTTCATGAGAGTGCCGCCAATGTCATTTGCACCGGCTTGGAGGCATAACGCCGCGCCGTCCGGCCCCATCTTCACCCAGGATGTCTGGATATTGGCAATGAGCGGGTGCAGTGCAAGTCGCGCCACCGCGTGCATGAGCACAGCCTCGCGCAGGGTCGGGCCCGAGCGCGCACGACCCTTGCGCCAGAGCGGCGCTTCCACGTGCACGAATGGCAGCGGCACGAACTCGGTGAAACCGCCGGTTTCGGCCTGCAGCCCGCGAATCCGCAGCAGGTGCCTGGCCCAATGCGCTGGTTGATCGACATGCCCGAACATGATGGTGGCAGTCGATCTGAGACCCATGGCATGCGCCGTTCGCATCACCTCGAGCCACTCGCTGGTGCTCAACTTGTCTGGGCAAAGGATTGCGCGCACCTCGTCATCGAGGATCTCGGCAGCGGTGCCGGGCAGGGTCGAGAGGCCTGCCTGCCGGAGGCGGCGCAGGTAATCCGCGAGAGTCAGACCGAGAGTCCGGGCGCCGTGCAGGATCTCCAGCGGCGAGAAAGCATGGACATGCATCTGGGGCGCTGCTTCTCTCACCGCAGCAACGATGCCGAGATAGGTGTCGCCGGTAAATCTCGGGTGAATGCCACCCTGCAGGCAAACTTCCGTGGCGCCTACCTGCGCGGCCTCAACGGTGCGTCGGGCAATCTCTTCGAGGTCGAGGTCATAAGCCGGGCCACGCAGGCTGCGCGCACCGTAGCCCTTCGAGAATGCGCAGAAGCCGCAATGATAGGTGCAGATATTCGTGTAATTGATGTTGCGATTGACGACGTAGGTGATGCTGTCACCCACGACCGCCGCTCGCAGACTGTCGGCCGCGTCTAGGACTGCCCGAAAGTCGCTGCCGTCGGCAGCGAACAGCGTGGTGATCCCGGCTTCCGTCAGTTGCTCCCCGGCCTGTGCCGCCGCGAGCAGCGGCGCAATCGCCTGCGAAGCGGTTACTGGCGTGCGCTGCGACGGGAGCCGCCCCGTAACCGACGGGGGCAGCGCAGTCGCGGTCCCGGCATGCCAGGCATCCGGGCGTGCGAGGCCCCGGCTGTCGGTCAGATGCAGGATGCTGGGCACGAGCGCGGCATCGACCCAGCGCGCCGGCGTACGGGCATGACCCGGGCCAATGGCCAGGCGCTCGACGAGTTGCCGGCCGACCGCTGCGGTCTCCTGTTCAAGGTCCACGAGCTGCGGCCAGGGCGCCTCCGGATTGACGTGGTCGGGCGTCACCGGGGATACGCCACCCCAATCATTGATGCCCGCCCGGATCAGGGGTTCGAGCTCACCCGAGCGCAGGTTAGGTGGAGCCTGCACCGACAGGCTCTTGCCGAACAGGAGCCGTGTGACCGCGATCGTCCAGAGCTGCTCCTTGAGCTCTGGCTCCGGCGCATTCTCCATCTTCGTACCGGGCTTGGCCCGGAAGTTCTGGATGATTATTTCCTGCAAATGACCGAATTCGTCGTGCAGGTCCCGCAGGCACAGCAGCGACTCGATCCGCTCCTTGCGTGTCTCGCCGATTCCGATCAACAGCCCGCTCGTGAATGGAATGGCAAGTTCGCCGGCCAGTCGCATGGTTTCGAGCCGGCGTGCCGGCCATTTGTCCGGTGAGCCGAAGTGGGGCCCGCCTCGCTGCGACAGCCGCTCGGAAGCCGTTTCGAGCATGAGACCCATCGATGCCGACACGGGCCGAAGCCGCTGGAGCGCCATGCGGTCCATGACTCCGGGGTTGAGGTGCGGCAGCAGTCCGGTCTCACGCAGCACCAGACCTGCCATCTGCTCGAGGTAATCGAGTGTCGTCGTCAGGCCGCGCTCCTCGAGCGCGCGCCGGGCGATCAGGTAGCGCAGCTCCGGCTGGTCGCCCAGCGTGAACAACGCTTCCTTGCAGCCGGCAGCCTGGCCTGCGCGCGCGATGTCCAGCACGGCCTCCGGCGACAGGTAGGGACTCGCGAGCAGGCGCGGCGCCTTGGCGAAAGTGCAGTAATGGCAAACGTCGCGGCACAACTGCGTCAGGGGGATGAAGACCTTGCGCGAATAGGTAACCACCCTGTCGAAGCCTGCCAGGGTAAGCGCCTCGGCTGCCTGCATGAGCGGCTCGAGCGGCGCTTCAATGAGGTTGAACGCCGCCGTCGAATCCAGCACGCGGCCGCAGGCCGCGTTCTCGATTACCCGCAACGTGTCTGAGTCAGGCATGGGCCTCCGTCGGCAGCCAGCGGCAGTAACGCATAGGTCGGGTCCACGCGCACTCGCAGGCGACTCAGGTCCTCGGCCATGTCGAGGTCAAATTCCAGGCCTGGCGCCCGCACAAGTTCCGGCTTCAGACCAAGACGCATCGCCTCCTTGAAATGACGCAGGCGGCTACCGGGGCCGAAATGGAATCGAAATGCCGCCGGGGCTGCCAGGTAAAGGCCATTGGTGCTCATTCCCTCGATATCGGTCGCCAGCGCAAAGCCCGTACGCCGGCCGCTCTCGACGAGTGCGTCGATATCTGCGGCGGTGATCATCGGCAGATCGGCCGGGAGCACGACGAGTTCACCCATTCCCCGGTCGACGAGCGTCTGCCGCGCCGTGTCCAGCACCGCGTTGAGGCCATGACCTGAGTCCTCGAGCACGGGAATGTCGGACGGCACCGTATCGCGCTCGGGGCTGACGACGACGATACGGTCGATCGTCCGCGCAGCCCTGAGTGCCGTGAGCACCCGTTCCAGCATGAGTCGCACGAGCGACAGGCGCGCCTCGGCCGCGAGCCTGCCCGCGAGACGGCCCTTGCACTCCGCCCGCCGCTTGACGGCAACCAGAGCCCAGCAGGTGTCGGGTGGCGGGTCGGTCAAGTGGAAGTGCATCTGGCTTGCCTCACGCGAGCGTCGTAGCAACTATTATGATCACATCGCCGCTCGGCGGTCTCCGGTTTGGCGAATTCACCGGACCTGCCGCAAGACCGGACGATCTACGTCACCCTGTCCGGCAATTCCCCATAGATGATGATCGAGAGCATGCGGATGGGCACTTTGACCAGTTTTTCGGGGCCATGTGCTATGTCCCCCCGGAAGGTCAGCGAATCGCCGGGACGCAGATGGTAGCTTCGCTGCCCGAGCCGGTAAACGATCTTGCCGCTCAGCACATGAATGAACTCGGTTCCCGGGTGTTCGAACCCCGGAAACACCTCGCTCTTGTCGGTGAGCGTCACCAGGAAAGGCTCGAAGACCTTTTGCGGCCCGCGCTGCGCCGCAAGGAGATGATAGGTATGGCCGCGCTTCGTTCCGCGGCGCACTACCTCAAGACCCTGGCCCGCAGGCACGAGCTGCGCGTCCTCGCCCTCGATGCCGATTTCCTGCAACAGGTGGGAGGGCCGCACGCCGAGCGCGCCGGCCAGGGACACGATCGTCTCGAGGCTCGGGCTGGTACGCCCGGTTTCAAGGCGGCTCAGCATCGCAGCGCTGATACCAGCGCGTGTGGCGACGACGGCGAGCGTCAGGCCCAGGCTGTCACGAATGCGCCGGGCCACCCGGCCGAGTTCCGCAGCTGAAGCGAACGCGCAGGCCGCGGTACCCGGCATCGGGGCCATGGATTTCGCGAACTTTGGTCTTGCGCGCCGGCCTGCGGTATGCATGACGATTACTATTGTTGCATGTCATGCAACTTGATGCTACACATGCGAGTCCACCGATCCAGTTCCAGGTGATGGATCCGCGATGCCATGGCGTCTCGTCAGGTTCGCACTCTCCTCGGGGCACCCGGAGCCGCGCATGTTCACGCGGCACGAGCGGCTGAAAAGCGCCTACGACGTCGTCATCATCGGCGCGGGCGGTCACGGCCTGGCAGCCGCCTACTACCTCGCCCGTGACCACGGCATGACGGATGTGGCCGTGCTCGACCAGAGCTATATCGGCGGCGGCAACACCGGCCGCAATACGACCATCATCCGCTCCAACTATCTGACGCCCGATGGCGTCAAGTTTTACGACGAGAGCGTGCGGCTGTGGCGGGACCTGTCTCAGGACTTCGACCTCAACCTTTTCTACTCGACGCGCGGACATTTCACGCTTGCTCACACCGACTCGGCCATGCGCACCATGCGCTGGCGCGCAGAGGTGAACAAGCACTTCGGCGTCCAGAGCGAGGCGGTCGATGCCAAGACGGTCGCCGAGGCGATTCCAATGATGGACCTCAGCTGCGGCGGTCACGGGCCGCCGGTTCTGGGTGCGCTCTATCATGCGCCCGGCGCGATCGCTCGGCATGACGCCGTGGCCTGGGGTTATGGCCGCGGCGCTGACCGGCGCGGCGTCGAGATTCACCAGGAAACGCAGCTGCTCGGCGTCGAACTCGAGGACCATGGATCGGGCCCGGCCGTCGTGGGCGTACGCACCAATCGGGGCCGGATCGCAACCCGCAAGTTGCTGTGCGCGGTTGCCGGATCGACTCCCGGGGTGCTCGCGATGGTGGGCCTGCGCTCGCCGATCCACATCCATCCGCTCCAGGCGATGGTCTCGGAGCCACTCAAGCCGTGGCTCGATCCCATCATTGTTTCAGGCTCGCTGCACATTTATGTCAGTCAGTCGGCGCGTGGCGAGCTCGTCATGGGCGCCTCGCTCGATCCCTATGAGCTGCACTCGACGCGTTCGACGCTCGACTTCGCGGAGTCCCTGAGCGCCCACCTGCTCGAGTTGTTCCCATTTCTATCGGATGTGAGGATCGTGCGGCAGTGGGCCGGCATGGCCGACATGACGCCCGACTTCGCGCCGATCATGGGCAAGACGCCCGTGCAGGGTTTCTATCTCGACTCGGGCTGGGGAACCTGGGGCTTCAAGGCGACCCCGGTGTGCGGAAAGACAATGAGCTACACGGTTGCGAATGATCAGGACCACCCGCTGATCCGCGGCTTCGCCTTCGACCGTTTCGCGCACTATGCACTGACCGGCGAGAAAGGCGCCGCCTCGGTCGGTCATTAGCCATGAAGATCCTCACCTGCCCGATCAACGGCCCGCGGCCCATCACCGAATTCGCATATGGCGGGGAACTGCGCGAGATGCCGGATCCGGCGCGTGCGACGGATGCCGAGTGGACCGACTACGTATTCAATCGCAACAGTGTGCCAAGCACGAAATGCGAGTGGTGGTGCCATACGTCGAGCGGCGTGTGGTTCATCGCCGTGCGGGATACGGCATCAGACGTCACATTGCGTACCTTCCTGTATGCGAGATCGGCCGGGGGCGCCCCGTGAATCGTCTCGCAGCTCGGCCGGGTGAATGGATCGACCGCTCGCAACGGATTGCATTCTCATTCGAGGGCCACGCACACCACGGTTACCAGGGCGACACCCTGACGAGCGCGCTGATCGCGTCAGGCGTACGCACGCTCGGACGCTCGTTCAAGTATCACCGTCCTCGCGGCGCGTTGTCCGTCGCGAATCACGACGCGAATGCCATTGTGCAGATTCGACGCGCCGGTCGCAGCATCCCGAACCAGCGCGCCGATCTGCTGCCGATCGCAGAGGGACTCGAGGCATTCGCCGTCAACACGCAAGGCGGCCTCGCCAGGGATCGCCGCCGGCATCTCGACCGCCTGTCGGCGTACTTGCCGGTCGGCTTCTACTACAAGGCCTTCCACAGCAAGCGGCTGTTCCCTTACTGGGAACGGCTGTTCCGCAATCTGACGGGGCTTGGCGCCGTCGATCTCGACGCGCCGCGGGTCGTTACACCGAAGCGTCACGAATTCGCCGACGTCGCAGTGATCGGGGCCGGGCCTGCGGGACTCGCCGCGGCCGTGGCGGCAGCGGACGCGGGCGCCGAAGTTGTGCTCGTGGATGAGAATCCAAGGATTGGCGGCAGCGCGACCTACGCGCTCGCTTCCGAAACAGCGAGCGCGCAGCGGGTTGCCGATCTTATCGGCTCCGTGACCTCGCACCCGCGCATCCGTCGATTCGTGACGACCGTCGCGACAGGTCTCTATGCCGACCACCTGCTCGCCCTCGTCACGCAGGACCGCCTGCTCAAGCTGCGTGCCGGCTCGGTCATCATCGCCCAAGGGGCCTTTGAGCAACCGGCGGTGTTTCGCAACAATGACCTGCCCGGCGTCATGCTGGCATCCGGCGCGCAGCGACTCATGCATCGCTACGCGGTGGCGCCGGCTTCGCGCGTCGGCATTCTAGGCGCAAATGTCCATGCATACCGCGCGGCGCTCGACGCACGCGCGGCCGGCATTGAGGTTTCGGTCCTGCTCGACCTGCGCGAGAGACCTGGACCGCAATCGCTGCCCCTTGCCGAGACGCTACGGGCCCAGGGCGTGCGGGTGCTGAACGGCACCGGCGTGTATGCGGCGCATCGCGGTGGTAGCGGAGACATTGACAGCATTGAACTCGCCGAGTGGCGCGAGGGTGCGTGGCGGCGCTCGTCGGCCAACGCGATCGCGGTTGACGGACTCTGGATGAGCGTCGGCTTCGCGCCGGCCGACGCGCTGCTGAGGCAGGCGGGTGCGGTGGTGCAATATGACGCGCGCGCGTGTCAGTTCGTGCCCGGCGTGCTGCCGCCCGGTCTGTTCGCCTGCGGCAAGGTCAACGGCGTGTTCGATCTCGATGCGCGAGTTGCTGACGGCCAGCGCGCTGGCACCGCGGCGGCTCTTCACTGTGGATTCGAATCGAGATCCTGTTTTGGTGTCGGCGCGCCCGATCAGGAGACGGCAACGCACCCGTATCCGATCGTCGAGCATCCGGAGGGCATGAACTTCGTCGATTTCGATGAAGACCTGCAGCTCAAGGATTTCGCCAATGCCGTCCAGGAAGGATTCGACAATGCCGAACTGCTGAAGCGCTTTACGACGGTGGGCATGGGCCTGAGCCAGGGCAAGCACTCCAACGCCAACGCGCTGCGCGTGCTCGCGCAGCTGCGCGGCATGCCGCTCGATTCAATTGCCCAGACGACCGCCCGGCCGATGTTTCAGTCCGTCCCTATGTCGCATCTCGCGGGTCGCGGATTTTCGCCCGAGCGGCGTACGCCGGTGGATGCCGATCACGAGTCGCTCGGTGCCGTCTGGATGCCGGCCGGCAACTGGCGACGCCCCGCGTACTACCGGCGCGACCGGCTGACGCGCGAGGAATCAATCGCGGCGGAAGTGCGCGCGCTCCGTGGGGGCATCGGCCTGATCGACGTCGGCACGCTCGGCAAGATCGAGGCGCACGGCTCGCAAGCGGGCGAGTTCCTCGATCGCGTTTACACGGGGCATTTCGGTTCATTGAAAGTCGGCATGACGCGCTACGGCCTGATGCTCGATGAAAGCGGCGTCATTGTCGACGACGGCGTCATCGCGCGGCTCGCGCCGGAAGTGTTCTATTTCACGACCACGACGGGCAATTCGGCCGCACTATTCCGCGAGCTGGTACGGCTGGCGACGTGGTGGCGAATGCCGGTCAGCCTGGTCAATCTTACCGGGCACTTTGCCGCCTTCAACCTCGCCGGCCCGCGTTCCCGGGAGGCGCTGGCCAGGCTCACGTCGCTCGCACTCGACGATGCGGCGTTTCCCTATCTGGGGGTGCGCGAAGCAAAGATCGCCAACGTCCCGGCTCGGTTGCTGCGGGTCGGCTTCGTGGGCGAGCTCGGCTACGAAATTCACGTGCCTTCCGGCTCAGCTGCTGAGGTGTGGAACGCGATACGCACTGCCGGGGCGGATTTCGGCATCACCTTGATTGGCGTCGAGGCACAGCGCATGTTGCGTCTCGAGAAAGCGCACATCATCGTTGGCCAGGACACGGATGGCCTGACCAACCCGTTCGAGATCGGCGCCGACTGGGCCGTGAAGATGGACAAGCCCTTCTTTATCGGCCAGCGAAGCCTTGCCATCATCGCGAAGAATGCGCCACGTCAGCAGCTCGTGGGATTCGCACTCGAGCCCGGTCGCTACGCCGGAATCCGCGAATGCCACCTCGTCATCCGTGACGGCGACATCGCGGGCCGCGTGACCAGCGTCGGACAGTCTCCGACACTTGGACGCACCATCGGCCTTGCGCTGGTGACGCCGGCGGCCGCCAGGGATGCGACCCTCAGCATTCGTATCGACGGTGGCGCACAAGTCGCGGCGCCAATCGTTCCGTTGCCATTTTATGACCCTGCGGGTGCCCGGCAGCGGATCGACAGCGGTGGAGCTCGCTCATGAAATCGCCGGTTCGACCGGTTTCCTCCATGCTGCGGGACGTGACCGCACGTCCGCGATTTGGTTGCAAGGGGCCGCTGGCGGAAGCCTGGCTGCACGAACTCGGTCTTTTCGTGCCGCAGGCGTCGAATTCCTGGAGTTGCGAACGCGGGGATATCCTGCTCGCGCGACTGGCAACCTCGGAATTCCTGGTGGAATCGCTTGCGCCAGAGCATGCGCAAATCAGGAATATCGCGGCATCGCTGCTCGATCCGGCGCAGCGGCGACCCGGCCTCGTGCCAGTCCCACGGCAGGATCTCGTGCTAGAGCTTGCGGGCGCAGGGGCTGATGGTCTGCTCCTTGAGACCTGCAACGTGAATTTCGCGCCGCTCGCGCTCAATGCCGGGGCGTGCGCCGGTCCGGTCGTCCTGACACAGATGGTCGGCGTCGGGCTGACCGTGATACCGCGCCGTGCCGACGGCGAAGTGTCATATTTGATCTGGTGCGATCCGAGCTTTGGACACTACCTGCGCTCGACGCTCGCCGGAATCGCCGATGACATGATTCGAAGTGCCAGCAGTTGAGGGGAGACACGAATGACACCGCAACAGGCCAGTAAATGGTTTGCCAGCAACAAGATTCGCTATGTGCTGGCGCAGTTTGTGGACATCCATGGCGCGGCCAAGGCGAAAGCGGTCCCGGTGGAGCACTACGACATGGTGCTCGGCGACGGAGCCGGATTCGCCGGCTTCGCGGTCTGGGGTTTCGGCATGGGGCCGCACGGTCCCGACTACATGGGCGTCGGCGATCCACAATCGCTTGTCGCCCTGCCATGGATGCCGGGCTTCGCGCGCGTCGCCTGTGATGGTCATGTGCGCGGCAAGCCCTATCCCTACTGCTCGAGGGTGGCGCTCAAGAACCAGCTGAAGCGACTCGAATCGAAGGGCCTGACGATGTATGCCGGCATTGAACCCGAGTTCATGCTGCTCAAGCGCACCGCGAACGGCGGCCTTGCCCCGTTCGATGATACCGACACGCTTGACAAGCCATGCTACGACTACAAGGGCCTGGCGCGCGCCAGCGCGATCCTCGACGAGATCACGACGAGCCTCAGGGCAGTCGGCATCGACGTGTACCAGATCGATCACGAGGACGGCAACGGCCAGTTCGAGGTGAATTTCACCTATGCCGACGTGCTGAAGACGGCGGACAATTTCATGTTCTTCAAGATGGCGGCGTCGGAGATCGCGCGCAAGCACGGCGTAACCGCGACATTCATGCCGAAGCCCTTTTCGAACCGCGCCGGAACGGGAGCGCACTTTCACATTTCGATGGGCAACAAGAAGACGCCGAATCTGTTCTACGCCAAGAACGACAAGCGCGGACTTTCGCTTTCGACAATGGGCTATCAGTTTCTTGCGGGCATCCTCACCCACGCACGCGCGCTCACTGCCATCTGTGCGCCGACGATCAACTCCTACAAGCGGCTGGTTGTCGGCCGTTCGCTGTCGGGTGCGACCTGGGCGCCAGCCTACATTGCATATGGCGACAACAATCGAACGGCTTGTGTACGGATTCCGGGCGGACGTATCGAAATGCGCCTGCCGGATGGTGCGGCCAATCCCTATCTTGCCAGCGCCGCGATTCTCGCCGCGGGCCTCGACGGCATCGAGCGACAGCTTGACCCGGGCGAGCCGCTGAACGAGAACCTGTACGAGTTCTCGCAGAAGGAGCTTAAGCGGCGGAAGATCGGATTGCTGCCGCAAAACCTGGCCGAAGCGATCGATGCACTCGAAGCCGACGACGTGGTAATGGCGGGCATCGGCACGGATCTTGCGAAGGAATTCGCCAGTATTAAGCGCATGGAGTGGGTCGAGTACTGCCGTCACGTGAGCGACTGGGAAACGTCGCGCTACTTGGAAATGTTCTAGGAGGCACACGTGTGTGGGATCGTTGGATTGCTCGTCAAGAAGCCTGTGCTGCGCGAACGCCTGGGTGAAATGATGGTGCCGATGCTCATCGGGATGACGGAGCGCGGTCCCGATTCCTCTGGAATGGCCGTATTCACCGAGCCAGTCACCGGCAAGCGCCGCAAGCTGAGTCTTTACTGCGCGGACGCTTCCTTTGACTGGAAGCATGCCGAGGGCGTGCTGTCCGAGAGATGCGACGATGTATCGCTGGCGGTCGGGGCGAATCACGCTGTACTGACCACGACGTCGGAGCCCGTCGCCCTGCGCGCCTGGCTGCGCACGGAGTTTCCGGACATGCGCGTGTTGAGCGTTGGCCGCTCGATCGACCTTTACAAGGACGTGGGTCTGCCCGTCGAAGTGGCGGAGCGTTATCACTTCGCTACATTGCGTGGCACGCACCTCGTCGGGCACACGCGCATGGCCACGGAAAGCGCGGTGACCCCCGAAAACGCCCATCCTTACACGGCGGGGGAGGACTGGTGCCTCGTGCACAACGGCTCGCTTGCCAACCCCGGCAGCATCCAGCGCAAGCTCGAGAAGCTTGGCGTGCACTTCGAGAGCGATTGCGACACGGAATGCGCGTGCCGCTACATCCATTGGCGGCTCGACGAAGGCGACACGCTCGAGCAGGCTCTCGAGAAGGCATTCGAGGATTTCGACGGCTTCTTTACCTTCCTCATGGGCACGCATGACAAGCTGGCACTGGTACGCGATCCATTCGCGTGCAAGCCCGCGGTGGTCGCGGAAACCGACGACTACGTGGCGATCGCGTCCGAATTTCGCTCGCTGGCACACCTGCCCGACGTGCGCCATGCCAGGGTCTTTGAGCCGAAGCCGGTGCAGGTGTACTCATGGTCCGTGTAGTGCGTACAGGCCAGTCCGCGCCGGCGCAATTCGACCTCTCGAAGCAGTCGGTGAGTGAACTCAACAAGTTTGTTCACGGCCACCTCGAGGGCGTCACGGAGGTGCGCGTCGAGAACCCCGACGGTGCGCACAGCATCGCGGTCGCGGTCGATGCGCCGCTGCGCATCGAAATTGGCGGCAACGTGGGTTATTTCTGCGCCGGGCTCAACAAGCAGGCAACTGTCATGATCGACGGCAACGCGGGCCCGGGAGTCGCCGAGAACATGATGTCGGGCCGGGTCGAGGTCGCAGGATTCGCAAGCGGGGGCGCGGGTGCGTCAGCCCACGGCGGGTTGCTTGTGATTCATGGCGACGCCGGCCTCAGGTGCGGCATTTCGCTCAAGGGCGCGGACATCGTGGTGGGCGGCGACGTGGGCAGTTTCTCTGCATTCATGGCGCAGGCCGGGCGCATTGTCATTTGTGGCAACGCGGCTGAAGGACTGGGTGACTCGCTCTATGAAGCCGTCGTTTATGTCCGCGGCGGGATCCGCTCGCTCGGCGCCGATGCGGAAGTCCAGCCGATGGGCGCCGAGGACACGGCCGCGGTGACCGCCTTGCTGGCCGCCGCGGGCATCGGTCACCCGGCCCGGGAGTTCAAGCGCGTGGGTTCGGCGCGCAAGCTCTATCACTGGAATGTCGACGCCAACCAGGAATACTGAGGTTTGAAGACGGGAGAAGCTATGGCCACTCAACCCCTGCTGCAAATGCCGGCCACTCCGGAGCGCCTGCAACGCGAGGAAAGCGCATTGTATGACCGGCAGGTCCTAGACTATATCGAGCGCGCCGCGGCCACCGGGCTGTATGAAATCCGCGGACTCGGCGCCAAGCGCCGCCTGCCGCACTTCGATGACCTCGTGTTTCTTGGGGCGTCGCTATCGCGCTATCCGCTCGAGGGCTACCGCGAGAAGTGCACGACTCGGACGATCCTCGGCACGCGTTTCGCCAGGAAGCCAATCGAGCTGGACATTCCCATCACGATCGCGGGCATGAGCTTTGGCTCGCTCTCCGCGAACGTGAAAGAAGCGCTCGGCCGCGCCGCCACCTCGGTTGGAACCTCGACGACGACCGGCGATGGCGGCATGACCCTGGAAGAGCGCGTTTCGTCAAAAACGCTGGTCTACCAGTGCCTGCCATCGCGCTATGGCTTCAACCCGGATGACCTTCGCAGGGCAGATGCGATCGAGGTCGTGATTGGCCAGGGCGCGAAGCCCGGCGGCGGCGGCATGCTGCTCGGGCAGAAGGTCAGCGCGCGGGTGGCGGCGATGCGCACGCTTCCGGAGGGGATTGATCAGCGCTCGGCCTGCCGCCATCCGGACTGGACAGGTCCCGACGATCTTGCGATCAAGATCAAGGAGCTGCGCGAGGCGACGGACTGGGAGAAGCCCATCTACATCAAGATCGGCGCAACTCGCGTGTTCAACGACGTCAAGCTTTGCGTGCATGCTGGAGCCGACGTGATTGTGGTTGACGGCATGCAGGGTGGCACTGCCGCAACGCAGCTCGCGTTCATCGAACATGTCGGCATTCCGACGCTGGCCGCCGTCCGGCAGGCGGTCGAGGCGCTCGAGGAACTGAATATGAAGGACAAGGTGCAGCTCATCGTCTCGGGCGGCATTCGCACGGGAGCGGACGTTGCAAAGGCCCTGGCGCTTGGCGCGGATGCCGTCGCGATCGGACAGGGAATCCTGATGGCTCTCGGCTGCAACTCGGACAGCTACGTGCAGGGTGGAAAACACTACTCGGCAGAGGCCGACTATCGCCGGCTGATGACCGCCCCCGGGTTCTGCCACCATTGCCACACGGGCTTCTGCCCGGTCGGCGTAACCACCCAGGATCCGGTGCTCGAGCAGCGCCTGGAACCCGAGGTCGGTGCGAAGCGTGTCAGGAACTACCTCAAGACCCTGAACCTGGAACTCACCACACTCGCCCGCGCCTGCGGCAAGCAAAATGTACATCACCTCGAGCGCGAAGATCTGGTGGCGCTCACCGTCGAAGCGGCGGCGATGGCGAGGCTGCCGCTCGCGGGAACCCGGTGGGTGCCGGGGCAACCCTGAATTTCCGACCCGAGGACCTGCTACGGAATGCCCAGCGCCTCTTGCAGCGGGCGCAGGTGTTTTTCGTAGCACTTCCAACGGCCCACTGCATCCCGGTAAACCGGTTTTCTGACCTCCGCGTCACTGGGTGTGCTGACCGACCGACCTGTCCGATGGAATGCCAGGCAATCGGGATGGAATTCCAGCCCACAGTGAGCTAATAGCAGATTCACCTGGTTCTCGGTGTCACGGACCAGCGTCTCATAGCGGATGTGGTGAATGTGGCCTGGAAACAAGTCGTCCCAATACGCCATGAGGTCCTGGTACAAGCGATAGTACGAGCCCAGTGCCGACAGGTTCGTCGCGTAGCCATGCGCCGCAGTGAAAAAATGCTGATAAATGGACAGGCAATTGTCCAGCGGATCCCGTTCGCAAAGCACGATGCTGGCATTCGGCATCATGGCCGCATACAGGCCGATGCGCAGGAAATTATGCGGTAGTTTGTCGGTGATACGTCGCGCCTGCCCGGCGCTTGCCCTGAGCTTGCCGACATACTTTCGGCAGGATTCCGCCAGTTCGCCGCGGTCAACCCGGCCGATATCCACCGGAAATGGCTTGCCAGTCCGTTGCTCGACGTCCTCGACCAAAATGCGGGAATACCCTGCTTCGCCACCGCCATGCACCGCGGGATGACTCGCAAGGATCTGCTCAACCAGGCTGGTACCGGACCGTGGCATGCCGAGGATGAAGATCGGCGTGTTGTCCGTGATTGCGTGGCGTTTGAAATTTTCGACGAATTCCCGGTTGATTCCCTGTTTGTGCCGGTCGAAGAATGCAGCTTGCGCCTCCAGCGACCAGGTCTGGGCGTGGTTCTGCAGCTCGTTGGCTTCAAGAAAATACTTGAAGGCCCGGTCGTATTGCCTGCGTTGATCAAATGTTCGTCCCAGGGCATAGCCAACCGGGATTCGGTCCTCAGCCGGGACAGTCCGCGTACGCCAGGCTGTCTCCATCTTGCTCACTTGTTCCGCGTCATCCGCCAGCCGCCCGAGCAGCGCCAGGCGATAACAGGCTTCGCCATGCAGCGGCGATTGCAAGAGCGCCCTTGCGTAGCATGCGGCTGCGTTCGCAAGGTCTCCGCTCGCCTGATGCAGGGATCCACGGGTGACGAGCGCATTGGCATTGGCGGGGTCCAGGGCAAGGGACCGGTCCACCGCCCTCGCCGCTTCGTCAGGCTTGCCATCGTCTTGCAGCAGCGAGCCAAGCGCCGCATGCGCGCGGGCGTCTGCGGGTGCGAGCGAAACAGCCCGCTCCAAGCTCGCCAGTGCATCGGCCAGCAAGCCTTGCTGATGCTGGATGACGCCCAGATTGAACACGGCAACAAAATCGTCGGGGCGCGTCGCAACGGCTTTCTTCAGTAACGGTATTGCCCGGCTGGAGTTGCCCTCATCGTGATAGAGCATCCCGAGCATGTAATTGGCGGCATGGTGATCGCTGTCCCGCGCGAGGATGTTGCGCAGCTCGTTTGCAGCCAGCAGGGTCTTGCCGGCCCGCCGAAATTTCTCGGCGCGCCGGATCTCCTCCAAATATGACGGGACGCCCCGCGCCATCATTCTCCCGGGGCGAAAGGCCGGATCCGGTTGGCGGCCTTTATCATTTCCAGCGACCGTGTGCCGCCATTCCCGATGCGAAATCCGATCATGCGGTTGGGCATGAGGCAGACCAGCATCCCTCCCCATCCATGCATCTCGGCTATGGAAGTGGAAAATCCGGATTCCGTCGTATATGGCGTATGCCACAGGCTCATGTGATACGAATTCTTGCCAAACCCGTTTGATTCCCCGGTGGGTAGGCCACGTTTGTCGGTCTGGTACAGGGCCTCGGCAAGCTTGGTCGGGCTGAGGATCTGCTTGCCTTTGTGCCGGCCGCCATTTTGCAGCAGCATCGATACCTTGGCGATGTCGTCAACCGTCACGAACAAGCCCCATCCCAGGAATGGAATACCCTGCGAGCCATCCGGCTCCACCGTGAACTTCGAAGACATGTGATGAATGCCGATCGGCTTGTACACTTCCTCGGTCATCATCTGCCACAGATCGGCATTCTCCCCCTCCCTGCTCGTCAACAGGCTGTCCAATGCCGCGGCTACCGTAAAGGTGTCGCGGTCACAACTCGAGGCGGTGATCGTCACGGCAACACGCAGGGAATCCCGCATTGTCGACGTGCCTAACGTCATCTCCGCAATCTCCGGCAATGATATCGAACGCCATGGCGTGCGGGATCCTTCCGACCTCGTGCGTGTCGTACCCGGCATCGCCTACCTGGAACAAGGGCCGCGCGTCGCAAATAACAACAACTACATCATTCTTCGCGGCCTGAATGCGGCCAGCCACAGCAGCCAACTGAGTTACGACCTCAGCGCCGTCTGGAACCGGCCGCTGAGTGAATCGTCATTACTGCGTTTCGCGGCGGGCAGGCGTGATTTGGGCGGATTCATCGACTACACTGACCGGGTGCAGCCCGACTCCAAACGGCATGAAATTCCGTGACTCGACCACTCGCCAGCGTACCATGAGGTTCCTGAACCCTTCCATTATTGAACACTCTTGGAGCACATCAGTCATGCGCATCCACGCGATCTTCGCTGTCCTCATCGCGACAATCTACGCAGAAACCGCATCAGCCGATCTTGAACCATACAAGGACTACGACATCAGCGATGCCGTGTGGGCAATCACGACCATCCGCGTTGCAGACAACATGGACGACATCTATTTGGAGGCGATAAAGAGCGCATGGGCTGAGGGCAACGAAGTGGCGAAAGCGCTCGGACACATTGAGGACTATTTGATCCTCCGCAGCGATCTGCCCCAGAGTGGCGAGTTCAATTTGATGTTGATCGTAAAATACAAAACTACTTCGGACCGCGCTCCCAGCAAAGACCGGCACGACGCCGTGATGACGATGTGGGGTCAGAAAAGAACCGAGGCATGGGCGAAGTTCCAACACGAAAACGTTTCTGGTATGCGCGAAATTACTGGTCAGTACCTGATGCGTGAGATCAGTTTGCGCTAGTGATAACGCTGCAGAAATCAGCAGTCAGCGTGAGGTGAGCATTCGGGCCAAGTACGTATGCCCGCATCGACATGCCGTAACGACCGCTCCTAGTGATCTGCCGGCATTCTTCGGACCAGCTGCCACTAGACAATGGCTCATCGGGATCGCTGAACCCGGGTGAGCGCGGCTGCAAGCCGATCCGCGTGTGGCGTGACCTGAGAGCGGCATTATGGATACTGAATGCTGGCGGTCAGCGGCTTTGGCCTTCGCCTCCCAGGCGGACCGCAAGCCCGCGCACCGCCGCTTCCGGCATTGGAGCCCACACGCAGTGATGTGGGTGGCGCTGGCCGATTTGGCGGATAGTCTGCGCGAGCAGGCGGCGCCGGGTTTCCCGGGGTACCTCTGCGATGCGGCATCCGGGTTCGCCATTGGCGGCTGTGACAAGTCGGCGCCCGCTGCCCTCACCGCGCCGGTCAGCGCTTAGCTTGACTCTTGCACGTGAAGGAATACTATCCGACGGTCAGCTTACGTGAGAAGAATCCTGATTAGCATGCTACTTCATCGAGTGGGGAGACGTATGAGGCGCATCGCATTAATCATCGCATGCATGAACGTCTATCTCGGTGCCGCGATGGCAGAAGAAGTGAAAGCACAACCAGCATACGAGGTGCGAGTTGAGAAGAGCGTCATGGTCAAGATGCGCGATGGCATCAGCTTGTCCATGGATCTGCATTCGCCTGCGGGGGCTTCTGGCAGACTTCCGACCATCCTGCTGAGGACTCCGTATGGCAAGAGTCGGTCCTCGACCGAAGCGGATTTGATGAGAAAGTCGCTGGTTGGCAGAGGGTATGTCGTGGCGATCGTGGACATGCGCGGCCGCTTTGAGTCGGAGGGGGGCCCCTACAAGCCAGGGTTTGGTGACCGCAATGACGCCTACGATACGGTCACATGGATCGCGAGTCAGCCATGGTCCAATGGTCGAGTGGCCACGATGGGTTGTTCCTACTTGGGAGATACCCAGGTCGTGCTCGCGACCACACGGCATCCAAATCACGTTGCAGCAGTTCCAATGGCATCGACAACTGGCTACCTGGGCTATGGACGCCCATGGATCGCTTATGACGGTGGGGTCTTTGAGCTTGCGCAGACCGCTGGTTGGTTTTCTGGCAGCGGAAGCGAAATCGTCTATGGACCGCCGCCTTGGGTAAACCGCCAGGAGTGGTTCCGCTCTGACGCCGCCAAACTGTTTCGTCAAACGGAGCAACGCGACCAAATCGAGTATTTCTCCAGAATCTGGGAGTTGCCCATCATCGACATCCTGAATAATTCTGGAGCACCGCCGACGGATTACGAAAACTTCGTGTCCAACAATCCGGATGGCGAGTATTTCCAGAAGCTCGACTGGGCCAAGAAATCGGACCGCTTTGACACGCCGATGCTATTCGTAGACTCCTGGTACGACTACGGCCCCGCCGAGACGCTGGATCTGTGGAATCTGGCGCAAGAAAACTCTGTCACCAAGAAATCGCGTGATAACCAGTTTGTGATCATTGCGCCGACAACGCACTGCGAGTATTCCACCGCCGATGGCAGCGAGCATTGGGTTGTGGGCGAACGTGATATGGGGAAAGCCGGGCTCAATTTCGTGGATATCCAGAATCGCTGGTACGACCACTGGCTGCTAGATGTCGACAATGGCGTGACCGACATGCCGAAGGTGCAGTACTTCCTGATGGGCAAGAACGAATGGCGAAGCTCGGATGTGTGGCCATTGGCCAACACGAATTACAGGAAGTTCTATCTGCAAAGCGCCGGCCGGGCCAACAGCCGGTATGGCGATGGATCACTTTCGCTGCAGATGCCTGGCGAGCAGCCGGCCGACCGTTTTGTCTATGACCCGGCGACACCGGTGCCATCGCTCGGCGGCCAGACCTGCTGTACCGGTCTCGATACGGGCGCAGGTGCCTACGATCAGTCAAAGATTGAAATGCGTCACGATGTACTTGTGTACACATCTGATGTGCTGGAAAAGGGACTAGAGGTCACGGGACCCTTGCAGGTCGTCCTCTATGTTTCTTCCTCTGCCAAAGATACAGACTTCATGGCCAAGCTCGTGGACGTTTATCCAGACGGCCGCGCATTCAACGTGCAGGAAGGCGCGCTCAGGATGCGATATCGGGAGGCATTCTCCAAGCAATTGCGCATGAAGCAAGGCGAGGTCTACGAGGCCCGTATTGACTTGCATGCTACGGCCAATTATTTCGGCCCCGGACATCGTGTGCGGTTGGAAGTGTCGAGCTCCAGCTTTCCGCGATTCGACCGAAACCTCAACACCGGGGGAAACAACTACGACGAATCGCAATGGGTCGTTGCAGAGAACATGGTCCACCACTCCGCTCAGTATCCTTCCCATTTGTTGCTGCCTGTGATCGATTGACAAAGACGCGACCTTTCGAAGCCTGGAATGATGAACAGGGGGCGGAGGCGGTTTCTACAGGCCAGTTTGGGCGGTACAACGGCACTGATGTCCGGACATATCAGGAGCAGCTCCGAGAGCGGCAATGCGTGTGCGAGCAAAGGCGACAATAAGGCTCTGAGAATACTGATCCTCGGCGGCACTGGTTTCATCGGACCGCACATGGTGCAGGAAGCGTTGCGACGTGGCCACAATGTCACTTTGTTCAACCGTGGCCGGACCGCCCGAGATCTTTTCCCCGACCTTGAGTTGCTGGTTGGGGATCGCGATAACGAACTGGGTGCGTTACGCGGCCGTACATGGGACGCTGTTGTCGATAATTCAGGTTACGTGCCGCGGCACGTAGCAGATTCAGCGACGCTGCTGTCATCCGCGGTTTCACACTACCTGTTTGTCTCCAGCGTTTCCGCATACGCAGCCATGAGCGGCAATGCGACTGCAGCGAAGTACCATGACGTCGATATGCCGAACACCGAGTATGGCTCGCCTCTTGCAGCAATGCCGGACGAATCGGTCGAAGAAGTGACGTCCCTGACCTATGGACCACTCAAAGTACTTTGCGAACGTGCAGTTACCGAGGTGATGGAGGAACGTCGCGTCACAATCCTTCGCCCGACCTGGGTAGTAGGTCCTGGTGACACATCCGACCGGCTGACTTATTGGCCCGTACGGGTCGCGCGGGGTGGCGAAGTGCTGGTTCCTGGAACTTCCGAGGATCTTCTGCAGATCATTGACGTAAGAGATCTGGCGATTTTTGTCGTCGACAGCGTCGAACGACGCCTCGCCGGAATCTTTAATATGGTGACTGCGCCAGGCTCGTATTCGATGGGACGGTTCATGCTCGACAATTGCGCACTCACCAGAAGCGATGCAAGTCTCACTTGGGTCGACTTGCCATTCATAATCGAGAACGAGCTGCTCAAGGACGGTACGTTTGGAATCTGGGCGCCCCCTAGCGGTGATACGAGGTCGGATGCAATCGTCAGTAGTGCCCGTTCATTCGAACATGGCCTAAGAGCCCGGCCGCCACGCGAGACGATTCGAGATACGCTTGGTTGGTGGTGGTCCCTGTCAGAAGAGCGCCGGAGGGACATGCATGCGGGTCTGAGTGCCGATCGAGAAGCGCGCCTCCTCGCGGCTTGGCGAATGCGCGCCTCGTAGCGTCACCTGCCCCGCGATGTGCCACTGGTTGACCGGGGATCGATCCAGGACTGAAAGGTTCTGGTGCATCTGAAGTCATCGGGTCTGCCAGGCAGGCTCGTCCCGGTGGGTGCCAGGGCAGCCTTGACTTTCATCAGGTTTTTCGCTGAGAAGAGGCGCAATGCGACGCTCGTGCACACCCAGCTCGTATTTCGGTCGCCGAGATAGTCGTTGTGGCTGGACCAGGGGTAGTCGCGGGCATCCCTGACAAGTCCTGCACGCACCGGATTCAGGTGA
>Ga0194131_10001449_pt1 | contig 40388 bp, 37 predicted proteins | sample TA2KigO120mmetaG_FD_148631 | JGI IMG/M metagenome (GOLD analysis project Ga0194131, IMG submission 148631) | Freshwater microbial communities from Lake Tanganyika, Tanzania - TA2015053 Kigoma Offshore 120m | ecosystem: Environmental > Aquatic > Freshwater > Lake | place: Tanzania: Lake...
CTGAGCTACACCGATGTCGAGTCCGCGCTCTTCGATGTGCTCGGCGCCGATGGGCGACCCGAGGCCGCATCGGCCGCGCCGACCCGGCGCACCGAGGTTCGCCTCTACTCGGCGGCCGTGCTGCGACAGGTGCCTGAGGACCCGATCCAGCCGGTCCCGATGGGCGACGTGTTCCTGGCCCTCGACGAGGACGTTGCCGTTGCGCTCCGAATGGATGGCTACACGCGCGCGGACTCGCGCACGGCGATCCCGGTCGGGCTCTACCGCGCGGGCCCGACCGCCGCGCCGATCCACCTCGATGCCGACTTCCTCGTGGGCCCGGAGGCGGCGCACCTGAACATCACCGGGGTTTCCGGCCTGGCGACCAAGACCAGCGCGGTCGAATGGCTGCTCGCCTCGATCTTCGCGCACTTCCCGTCGTCGCGCGGGAGCGTGGCCGCCGTCTGCTTCAACGTGAAAGGCCCCGACCTCTGTTTCCTCGACCAGCCGGCGACGCGACTGGACGCCTCCGACCTCGAGCTCTACGCGCGGCTGGGCGTGCCGGCCGAGCCGTTCGCGGACGTGCACTACTACGCGCCGTACACGGCGCGCGGCTTCGCGCTCAACACGTTGCGCTCGCACGAGGCGCTGTCCGACAACGTCTCGCCGCTGTCGTGGGGGCTGCGCGAAGTGCTGCAGTACGCCGAGGTGCTACTCAACAAGGACGACGTGGACGCCAAGGCCGACGCGCTGATCGACTTCATCCGCGAACGCGTCGTGGACCAGGACTTCGATGACGACTTCCTCGGCGGCACGCGGCGCGTGCAGAGCTTCACCGATCTCGAGCAGTGGTTCCGCGACCTGCTGCGCGCCATGGAGGAGCGGGACCGCGAATCGTGGCGGACGCACCACGTCGCCACGATCCGGAAGGTGCGCAACCGACTCACGAACATCTCCACCCGCTGCCGCGGGCTCGTGACCGATGACGGCACGTCGAGCGACCTTCCGTGGGGCGAGTTCCGCGATCGCGCGATCTATGTCGTGGACGTGGCCAACGTGGAAGAGGACGCCCGCGACCTCGTCTTCGCGCGCGTGGTGACGCAGCTGCGCGAGCGGCTCGAGAAACGGGCGCTCGGCGTGGACCACGTGGTGGTGTTCGTGGACGAACTCAACAAGTACGCGCCCTCGGACGGCCCGGACACCTACGTCAAGAAGATGCTGCTCGATGTCGCCGAACGCGGCCGCTACCTCGGCCTGGTCCTGTTCGCGGCGCAGCAGTTTCGGTCGCAGGTACACCGCCGGGTCGTCGGGAACGCCGGTACCGCGCTGTACGGCCGCATGGATTCGGATGAACTGGCGACGCCGGGCTATGCGACGCTCGCGCCCGCGACACGCACGCGCCTGGCCACGCTGGACAAGGGTGAGCTGATGGTCCGCCATCCGCACTTCACGCAGCCGGTGTTCGTCCGCTTTCCCCGGCCGGCGGTGCTGTCCGGCCGGGAGGGCGTCGAACGGTTCCCGCAGGCCGCGGAGCCCACGCTCGCCGAGGCGGTTGTGCGATCGTTGCGGCGCCTGGATCGCGCGGTGACGCTCGACTGGGTCAAGGAGACGATCGCACTCGCGGACGAGGACGAAGTGCTGCGCGCCCGGAACCGCACCGTGCAGACGCGCCCTGAGGACGTCCGCGCGTTCTTCCGGGCTCAGCTCAAGCGCCGGATCGTCCCCGAGGTTGCCGCGCCGCGCCCGCGACCGGCACTGCGCACGAGCGGCGATCCCACCGACCCGTACGGGTTCTGATCCCATCACCGTGCGGCTCGTTCACTTTTCCGACCCGCATCTGGGATTCCGGCAGTTCCAGCGGACGACGCCGGGCGGCATCAACCAGCGGGAAGCCGATGTCGCGCGTGCATTCGCGAATGCGATCGACAAGACGATCGCGCTGAAGCCGGACCTGGTGTGCATCGCGGGCGACGTCTTCCACACGGTCCGCCCCACCAACCCCGCGATCCTGCACGCGTTCGCCCAGTTCACCCGGCTCACGCAGGAACTTCCGGACGCCAAGGTGATCGTGGTGGCCGGCAACCACGACCTGCCCCGGTCGAGCGAGACGGTGTGCATGCTGCGGCTGTTCGCTCCGCTCGGGATCGAGATCGCCGACACGCAGCCGCGGCGACTCGAGTACCCCGAACTCGGCCTCTCCGTGCTCGCGGTGCCGGAACTCGACAACCAGGAGATCGCCTGGGAGCCGGACGCGGCATTCAAGTACAACGTGCTGCTCGCGCACGCCGATGTCGCCGGGATCCACCCGGGCACCGAGCCGTCCGACGACGTGGCGTCGCTGCATGTGCCGGAATCGGTGCTGCAAAGTCCGGCGTGGAGTTACATCGCCCTCGGCCACTTCCACGTGTACCGGAAGGTCGGTCCCAACGCGTTCTACAGTGGGTCGCTCGACTTTGCGTCCACGAGCGCCTGGACCGAGTTGGGCATCCAGCGCAAGGAAAAGTTGCCCGGCAAGGGGTTGATCGAGCGCGACCTGGCGACCGGGCGGCAGGTGTTTCATCCGCTGCCGGTGGTGCGCGAGTTCCTCGACCTGCCCGCGATCGAGGGCCGCGGCCTCGCGGCGGCCGAGCTGAACGCGTTGATCGGCGCGGCGGTTGAGCGGATTCCCGGCGGGATAGACGGCAAGGTCGTCCGTCTCGTGGCGCGCGATGTGTCGCGGCACGTCGCCCGTGAGCTCGATCACAAGTCGCTGCGCGAGTGGCAGCGACGGGCGCTGCACTTCCACCTCGACACGCGCCGGCCCGAGATGATCCGCGCGGAGCGCAGCGGGGCGCCCGGCCGTCGGCCATCGTTGGCGGATACCCTGCGCGAGAGTCTCCGGAGCCGCGTGTTGACGGCCGACATCGACCGTGAACAGCTGATCCACCTCGGCATGCACTACCTGCGCGAGGCCGAGCAGGCGGGCGCCGGTGCCACGGCGGTCGCGAGCGGGGAAGGGCCGTGAAGCTCGGACGCCTCAAGCTCACGAACTTCCGCCAACACGCGGACACGGACCTGTTGTTCGAGAACGGACTGACGGGCATCATCGGTCCGAACGGCGTGGGGAAGTCCACGCTGCTCGAGGCCATCGCGTGGGCGCTGTACGGCGGCGACACGGCGCGCGGCGGCAAGGACTCGATCCGGTTCGCGCGCGCGGCCGCACGTGCGCAGGTGAAGGTCGAGCTCGAGTTTGAACTCGGGCCGCATCGGTATCGCGTCGTCCGCGGGCTCACGATGGCCGAGCTGTACCTCGATGGCGGCGACCAGCCGATCGCGAACTCCGCCAGCGCGGTCGGCGACGTGCTGCAACGGCGGCTGGGCATGTCGCGCAGCGAGTTCTTCAACACGTACTTCACCGGCCAGAAGGAACTCGCGGTGCTCGCGGCGCTGAGCGCGCCGGAGCGCGGACAGTTCCTGTCCCGTGTGCTCGGGTACGAGCGGCTCCGCGTGGCGCAGGATCTCGCGGATCAACGCCGACGCGACCTCCGCAACGAGATCGTCGGCATGCGCAGCGGGATGCAGGATCCGGACGCCCTTGCCGCGCAAGCCGCCGAGGCGGAGGCCGCCGTGGCCGCGGCCACGTCGCGCCTCGCCGACGTGGAGATCGAGCGTTCGCGCGTGCAGGTGCAGTTCGACGCCATCGCGCCGCGTTGGCGCGACGCGCAGCGTGAACGCGAACAACGGCAGCAGCTCGACGCGGAGATCCGGGTTGCGGACACCGAGCTTGGCGCGCTGCGACGCAACGCCGAGCGCCTGGCGGCCGAGCTCGCGCAAATCGCGGCCGCACGGCAGGCGCTCGACCCGCTGGCGAGGCAGCTCGAGCCGTTTCACGCGATCGGGCAGCGGCTGGCGGACATCCGCACGCTGGCCGCCGACGACGGTCGCCGCCGCGCGCTGGCGGAGCAGGAGGTGGCCTTGGTCGGCGAGCTCGCGGCGCTTCGCGAGCAGCGCGAATCACTGGCCACCGTGCCGGCGCAGGAAGAGCGGATCACCATGGACCTCGAGGCGGCGCGCCGTCGGCTCGAGGACGCGCAGGGCCGCCTGGAACTCCGCCGGACCGAATGGGTGCGCGACCGCCAGGAAGCGGAGACACGCCGCAACGCCCTGCGCGCCCAGTACGCCGAGCTGCGCGACCAGCGCGAGCGCCTCGTGGCGCGCGGCGAGCAGGGGGTCTGCCCCACGTGCCAGCGCCCGCTCCTCGATCACTACCGCCAGGTGCTCGACGCGCTCGACAACCAGCTCGAGACGATCACGGCCGATGGCTCGTATTTCAAGTCGCGGCTCGAGCAGCTCGAGGCGATGCCGGACGACGTCGCGGAACTGGAGACCGAGCGCAAGCGGGTCCATCAGGACGTCGGTTCGCTCGAGCGGCGCCTGGCGCGCGCGCAGGTCAGCGTGCAGCAGCTCGAGCATCTCGGGCGCGACATCGCCGCCAAGGCGCTGCGACTGGAACAGCTGCGCCAGGAGCTGAGCCGGGCCCCTGCCGTTTACGATCGCGCCGAACACCAGGCGCTGGAAGCCGAGTTCGAGCGGCTTGCCGCCGTCAGCGCGCAGGCAAACCGCCTGACCACGCAGGTGGAGCGAGAGCCGGCCCTGCGGCGGGAGCAGGACCAGGTCACGACGGGCATCGGGACGTTCACGGCGCGGCGCGACGAACTCGCCGCGCGGCGCGCCACGGTGGCGTTGTCCGACGAGGCGTATGCGGCGCTCCGCGACGACCATGAGCGTGCCACGCGAGCCCTGCAGGACGCGTCCGTGGCATCCGCCGCCGCGACGAGCGAGGTGAATGCGGCCCTTGCTACGCGCGACCGTACGGCGGCGGCGCGCCACGATCTCGCGAAGGCGCTGGAGCGCGTGGGGAACCTGGAGCGGGAGCGCGCGCTGCACGACGAGCTGCACCGCGCGTACTCCGACCTGCGCACCGACCTCAACTTCGCCATGCGGCCGGAGCTGGCCGAACTCGCCAGCGCCTTCCTGACCGAGCTCACCGATGCGCGGTACACCGAGATCGAACTCGATGACAAGTATCGGATCGTGGTGCTGGAAGACGGCGTGCCGAAACCCGTGATCTCGGGCGGCGAAGAGGACCTCGCGAACCTGGTGCTGCGACTCGCGATCTCGCAGATGATCGCGGAACGCGCGGGGCAGGCGTTCTCGCTGCTCGTCCTCGACGAAGTGTTCGGCTCACTCGACGACACGCGCCGGCAGAACGTGGTGTCGCTCCTCCGCAAGCTGCAGGACCGTTTCGAGCAGGTCATCCTCATCACGCACATTGATGACGTGCGGGACGGGCTCGACCAGGTCCTGGAGGTACGCTTCGATCCGCACTCGGGGGCGTCCATCGTGACGCGCGGCAGCGCGCGGGGCCATGAGTTGGCGGATGGGTTCGTGCGAGGCGCGCTCGCGGCGCCGGGCGCGCCGAGGGCGCCGGCATGAGTGCCATGCCGCGTGCGACGCGGGCGACGGACCTGGGTGGCCCGCTCCAAGTGGCGTCGGCCGACATCCCCGAACTCAACCGCGTGTTCAGCGAGGCGTTCACCGAGCGCTACCGCCGCGACGGACTGATGGGGGTGCGCGTGCCGCCGTTGAATCCCGCGATCTGGGAGTACGCGATTGCGGGCGCAGGCGACGGCGCGATGCTCTGGCGGGATCGCGAGGGCACGATCGCGGCGTTCAACCTCGCCCACGCCTCCGGCACCGAAGGATGGATGGGCCCGCTTGCCGTACGGGAGGATTACCAGGGCGCTGGGATCGGCAAGGCGATCGTACGCGCCGGGATCGCGCACCTGCAATCGAAAGGGTGCCGCACGATCGGGCTCGAGACGATGCCGCGCACCGTGGACAACATCGGGTTCTACGGCGGGCTGGGGTTCTCGCCCGGGCCCCTCACCGTCACCGTGACGCTGGACGCGGCGGCGGGAACCGGCGTCGCGGGGCTGTGGTCCGCGATGTCTGCGAGCGAGCGCGACACCACGATCACCGGCTGCCGCGCGCTCGCCGATCGCCTGAGCGCTGGCGCAGACTTTACGAACGAAATCCTGCTGACCCATTCCCTCGCCCTGGGCGACACGGTGGTTGACGCCTCGCAGGGTTCCGTGCGGGGCTTTGCCGTATGCCACGCGGCGCCCCTGATCGAAGGCCGGTCGCGCGAGGAACTGCGCGTCCTCAAGCTCGTCGCGGCGGACGAGGCGTCGTTCGCCGAGCTCCTCGGGCGACTGCGGATGCTGGCGCGGCGCTGCGCCACGGTGCGCGCCACGATTCGCATGCAGGGCGAGTTTCGCTCCGCGTTTCGCCGCGCCATCGAGGCGGGTGCGCGCGTTCGCTGGACCGACCTGCGCATGACGCTCGACGGCTATCCGGAGCCGCCGAACCGTCCAGGTGTCGTGCTGTCCAACTGGGAGATCTGACGCCGCCTGGCGGTCAGCGCTTGCCGGTCGCCGCTGGGTTCCCGCGCGCCACGACGCGCCAGATGAACAGGAACACGCCGGCCGTCAGCAGCAGGTGCACCCAGCCGCCGATCTCGAACCACGTGCCGGCCGCCCACACGAGCAGCAGCACGATTGACGCGACGATTCCGAGGTCCATGGTTTCCGTCAATTCTAGTGCGTCGCGCGCTGGACGCCCACCGCACCCACCCATACCTTTGGCTCAGGAACGAAGAGGCCGACGTTTTGAGCCGATAAGTCCTTCGGGTGGGTTCGATATCTTCGTTGACGTCACGCCCGCACGGCGGGAAGGCGGAAGGCGGGGTGAGGACCTCAGACATTCGACAGGGCTTCAAAATCCCCTCTTCGTTCCACTCCATTCATCGGAAGCTCCGGTCGCTTGCGGCCGGAGCTTCCGTCACTAGCAGCGCTGCTCACGTTCCCGGCGGTCGCACACGATCCGCCGGGAGCCGGAACCCGAAGTTCGGGCGGCGCGTAAGGGGGCTCCAGTGGCCGTCGTAACGATCACCCGTCTCGCCCGCTTCTGCGCGGCGCATCGCCTGCACAATCCTGCGCTCGGGGATGCCGAGAACGCGCGCTTGTTCGGCAAGTGCAACAGCCCGAACTACCATGGGCACAACTACACGCTCGAGATCACGATTGCGGGCACGCCCGACGCGACCACCGGGTACGTGATGGATTTCGGCGACCTGGACCGGATCGTGGACGAACACTGCGTGAACTTGCTCGACCACAAGAACCTCGATCTCGATGTGGCCTTCCTGGCGGGCACGCTGTCCACCGCGGAGAACATCGCGGTGGCATGCTGGCGGCAACTCGAGCCGGCGTTGCGGGCACGCGGCGCCACGCTCGCGCGCGTAAAACTCTGGGAAACCGAGAACAACTATGTCGAATACGATGGGCGCTAGGCGGAAGGCGGCGCGCGGCGAGTCCGACGCGGCCGCGCTGGCCGAACTGCGCGAGTTCGGGGAGGAGCCGTCGCGGATCGGGGGCGCACAGTGCACGGCGCTGCAGGATCTTGTCCGCACGCAGCTCGAGATCCTCGGCGAGGACCCCGATCGCGAAGGCCTGAAGAAGACGCCCCTTCGCGTGTCGCGCGCGATGGCCTGGTTGACGCGTGGGTACGAGATGAACGTCGCAGACGTCGTCGGCGACGCGGTATTCGAGGAGCCGCACGAGAGCATGGTGATGGTGCGGGACGTCGAGTTCTACTCGATGTGCGAGCACCACATGCTGCCGTTCTACGGACGCGTCCATCTGGCGTATATCCCGCGGGGCCACATCGTCGGGTTGTCGAAACTGCCACGCATCGTCGAGGTCTTCGCGCGGCGCCTGCAGGTGCAGGAACGCCTGACGGAACAGGTCGCCGATGCGATCGACGGCGTGCTGCGCCCGGCCGGCGTGGGCGTGGTCGTCGAGGCCTACCACCTGTGCATGATGATGCGCGGCGTGCAGAAGCAGGCGTCACGCACGGTGACGTCTTCGCTGAAGGGGAGCTTCCGCGATGACGCGCGCACGCGGGACGAGTTCCTGCGTCTCGCGTACGGATCGGTTCCAACCGGGCTATGACCGCCGGGACCGCCTCGCCACTAGTCGGCCGCCGGGCGGTCGTAACGGGCGCCTCGCGAGGCATCGGTGCGGCACTGGTCCGCGAGCTCGTCGCCGCTGGCGTCGCGGTCGCCGGGGTGTCCCGCCCCGGGAGCACGGCGGTTGGCGGGCACCGCATGGTCCACGGTGACCTGGCGACGCCGGAAGGCGTGGCCACCGTCCTGCAGGGCCTGCGCGCCTGGGCGCCGGATGGGCCGGACCTCCTGGTGAACGCTGCCGGCGTGTTCCCGAACGCCACCGCGGAGCGACAGGATCCGGCGGAGTTCGCGCAGACCATGGCGATCAACGTCAACGCGGCGTTCGCGCTGACTCACTGGGCGCTCCCGCTCATGAAGGCGCGCGGGAGCGGCGATATCGTCAGCGTCGGCTCGGTCGCCGATTCCCACGCATGGCCCGGTAACTCGGCCTACGCGGCCAGCAAGTTCGGGCTGCGCGCCCTCCATGAGGTCGTGCGCGCGGAAACGCGCGGCACCGGGGTGCGCGCGATCCTCGTGTCCCCAAGCGCCACCGACACCGATGCATGGAACGCGCATGAGGCGCAGCTCGGCATCGGGTTTCCCGCCCGAAGCGAGATGCTCGCGGCCGGCGACGTGGCACGGGCGATCGTGTATGCCGTGTCGCAGCCGCCACACGTGACGATCGAGGCGCTGCGGATTACGCGGTCCTGAGGTCGCGCGCTCCGTGTTGCTTGCGCTGCTCGACATCCTCCGCTGTCCGGCCCCACACGACGAATCGGCGCTGATCGCGCGCGTTGATGCCGGCGAGGGCGGGCACATGCGTGACGGCGTCTTGGGCTGCCCCGTGTGTCACCGCGAGTATGCGGTACGCGGCGGCGTGGTGTACTGGGCCGACGCGCCCCGCGAGGAGACTCGAAACGCGCCTCGCGCTGAACGCGAGGCCCTTCCGCAGGCGGAGGACGGCCTTCGGCTGGCCGCGCTGCTCGCGGTCAACGAGGCGAGGCGACCGATCGTGTTGGCGGGCGCGCGTGCGGCCCATGCGTCGCAGGTCGGCTCGTTCACCGAGGCGCACCTGGTGCTGGTCAACCCGTCAGGCTCGGTCGTCCCGACGGGCACGTCCGTATTCGAGGGCTGCCTCACGCTCCCGTTCGCCGGACAATCCGTTGCGGCCGTTGCGCTCGATGCCGAGCACGACCGGCTCCTCGCGTCGGCGGTGGCGGCGATGATGCCCGGCGCGCGCGCGGTGTGTCCGTCCCGTACGCCACTCCCCGCGGGCCTCCGTGAGCTGACGCGCGACGACGCAGACTGGGTGGCCGAACGCGTCGGCTCGGCTGCCGCGACGTCAGGGGGCTTTACGCCGCTCCGTCGGAATACAACGCCTCAATGACCGCCGCGTAGTTCTTCTCGACGACGCGGCGCTTCACCTTCAGCGTTGGCGTCAGCTCGCCGCGATCGAGCGAAAAGTCGTGCTCGATCAGGGCGATCTTCTTGGGCGTCTCGAAGCTGGCCAGGCCGGCGAAGTGCTCATGGGTTTCCTTGTCCATCTTGGCGCGGATAGTCGGCATCTCGAGGAGCTGCGCGCGATGCGTCCAGATGATCCCGCGCTTGCCTGCCCACGCTTCGAGGGTGTCCCAGTTGGGGACGATCAGCATGACCGGGTACTTCCGCTTGTCGCCGATCATCACGGCCTGGCTGACGTACTTGTTCGTCTTGACCGCGTTCTCGATCGGCTGCGGCGCGATGTTCTTGCCGCCGGCCGTGACGATGATGTCCTTCTTCCGGTCGGTGATGCGGAGGTACCCGTCCTCGAGCACGCCGATGTCGCCGGTGTGGAACCACGCATCGGCGTCGATCGCTTCGCGCGTGGCCTCGGGGTTGTTGTAGTAGCCGCGCATGATGTGCGGCCCGCGCGAGAGGATCTCGCCGTCGGGGGCAATGGTCACTTCGACCCCCGGCACCGGCTTCCCTACGGTCCCGATCCGGAATGCCTTGGGTGTGTTCACGCAGATGACGGGCGACGTTTCCGTCAGGCCGTACCCTTCGAGGATCGTCAATCCTGCGGCGTAGAAGAACTTGTTGATCTCCGGTGCGAGCGGTGCGCCGCCGCTCACGAAGTACTTGAGTCGGCCGCCCGTGCGCGCCTGCAGCTTGCTGAACACCAGCTTCTGGGCGATGGCGTACGCAATCGCCGTCCAACCCGAGGGCGTGCGACCGCTCAGCTTGACGTTCGCCCACCGTTCGGCGGCGCGCCGTGCCCAGAGGAAGATCCGGTGCTTGATCGGGCCGCCGGCCACGGCGTTCTCGAGCACGCGTGCGTACATCTTCTCGTACAGGCGCGGTACCGAGAAGCACATCGTGGGGCGGACTTCCGACAGGTTGAACGGCACCGCCTCGAATGACTCGGCGTAGGCGATCGACGTCCCCGTCGCGAAGAACAGGTAGTCGCCGAGCCGCTGGAAGATGTGCGAAAGGGGCAGGAACGAGAGTGCCACATCGTGGCCCGCGAACGGGATGCAGGTGCGCGCGGACGCGACGTTGGACGACAGGTTGTCGTGCGTCAACATCACGCCTTTCGGGAGACCCGTGGTGCCCGATGTGTAGATGATCGTGGCAAGGTCGTCCGGCTGCACCTGGAGCGCATCCGCCTTCCACTGCGCCAGGCCGTTCGGCGTATCCGCCGCCGCGCCGCGCCGTTCGATGTCCCCGATGGTGATGTCCGACCCCGGGACCACCGCCGACTCGAATGTGATCACATGCTCGAGCGCGGTGAGCTGTGAGCGCACCTGCGCCACCTTGGCCGCCTGCGTGGCGTTGGACACGAAGATCGCCCGCGCGCCCGAGTTGTTCAGGATGTGAACGATCTGGTCGGCCGGGAGCGTGGGGTAGATCGGCACGTCGGACAGGCGCGCGCACTGGCAGGCCCAGTCGGCGAACGCCCACTCCGGGCGGTTCTCCGAGAGAATCGCGACGCGGTCGCCGGGGACCAATCCCATCGCGCGCAGGCCGACCGAGATTCGTGCCACGCGGGACAGCACTTCCGCGTGTCCGATCGCCTGATACTTGCCGTCGCGCTTGACCTGATAGCAGTCGGCGAGCTTGTGCTGCTCGAGCGACGAAAAGAACAGCTGCGTGAGTGTGCCGCGCTCGGGTCGGGGTCCGCCGCTGACGATCATTGGTTGCTCCAGATTGAGGCTTACGATTTCCGGGTTACTTCGGTCGCACCAGAATTACGAAACGCACCGGACTTCCGCGAACTTGGGCGCCGCGGTATCGCACCGTCGCGAGAACGATGATCGAATCCGTAAGCGATTGGGTGAGACCGAGCGGTCGGACGGACACGCGCCGGGACGCGGTGCCGTCGGTGCCCGTCGTGTCAACGCGTGACCGCTGGGTGCCATCGCCGAGCAGCACTGCCAAGGACGTATCAGTTGGCGCGATGGCGGCACCGCGGAAGAAGGCCTGGAAGGATACGAGCCAACCCTGTGTTCCGGTTACGCCGCCCACCGTGTCGCGCGTCGCAAGGCGCACCGCGAGGGCTTCTGACGCCACGGGCGCAACGCCCGTGTACTCGACCGTGAACCGCGTTGCACCGGACGCCCGCACGGAATCCGGCGCGCGGGCGACCACCAATGTCTTCGAAATGGACTGCAGGGCCCCGCTGCTCGCGATAATGCGAACCTGCCCGCCGCGGGCCTGCGCCGTCACGAGCCCTGAGGGGCTGATCGTGATCCCCGTGTCCAAGGCGATGTAGCGAACCTCCGGATCCGGGATCACTCCGCCTGCCGTGTTCAGTGCGACCGCGCGGAGCGGGGCGGCCCGGCCAAGCGAGTCCCGCAGCGTGTCGCCGGTGACAACCGCCGGGAACGGCAGCGAGTCGAACTCAATTGCGGCGACATGCGAGGCATCGCCGGTGACGTTGGTGCACGCACCGCCAAGCGCGGCTGCCGCCAGGGCCAGCAACACCGCCGCGCGCGGCGCACGCGGCTTCCGCGTCATCCCGCGAAGCGCTCCGCCAGTCGTGTGGCGAGGTTCACATACGCCTGCGATGCCGGATCACCGGGTGTGCGCACCACCACGGGCTGCCCGGCGGCGAACGCGTCGCTGACCGCGCTGCTGCGCGGGATCATCAGGTCGAACAACAGTGTCGGCGGAACGTTGGCGCGCGCGTATTGCACGGTGCGCTCGCACGCGGGGTTACCCGCCTCGTACATCGTGAGGAGGATCCCGTCGAACGTCAGCTGCTTGTGTTTCGCGACGATGTCCTGGATGCCCCGGAAGATCTGGGGCGTGGTTTGCAGCACTAGCGGCTCGGCCTGCAGGGGAACGAGCACGCGATCGCTCGAGGCCAATGCACGCCGCGTGATGGCACCGAGCCCCGGCGGGGTGTCCACCACGACGATGTCGCAACGCTCGGCGGCCGTGGCAAGCATCGTCGGGAGCAAGTCGCCCTCGGCGATCTGCTGCGTGTAATCGGAGTGATCTGCGTCTTCGGCGACAGAGCCGACCAGCATGACCCGCAGCCACGGCAACGACGTCGGGAGGATCACGTCACGCAGCGGGCGCGATCCCTTCAGGTAGTCCGCGAACCCGTGGGTCGCATGACCTTTCTTGAGGCCGGCACCGTAGCGCACCGAACCCTGCGGGTCCACGTCCACAATCAGCGTCTTGAGTCCGCGGCGGGCAAACGCCGCGCCCAAGTTCACCGCCGTCGTCGTCTTCCCGACGCCGCCCTTCTGGCTCACCACTGCGAGGATTCGTCCCAAGTCAGGCCTCGGCCGTGGGTGGTGCGGCATCCGGGTTCCGGATGCTCTCCAGCGTCGCCTGGGCGTGCGTCACGAATCGGTCGGATCCGTCGCCGCTGGGCGGATGGGCAAGGAAGGCCTGCAGGTGCGACTCGGCTCCCACGGTCTCGCCGCGCTTGAGCAGGAGGAACGCGAGCCCGTAGTGCGCGCCCGAGAGCATCGGGTCGAGCTCCAGGGCTCGGCGGTACGCCCGGACCGCCTCGTCGAGGCGGCCCAGCCGGGAAAGCGCGATTGCCATGTTCTGCAGGATCTTCAGGTCGTTCGGATGGTCGCGAAGTGCCAGGCGGTACGAAGTGATGGCCGCGTCGTAGTCCCCCTGACGTTCGAGGACGAGTGCCTCGTTGAGGTAATCGAGGCGCTGCGTGTTGACTTCCGTCTCGGGTTTTCCGCCGAACAAGCGGTTCAACCAGGACATGCCGAGCACCCCGCCAAGGTCACGATTCCGACGCTGCGGCGGAAGGTATTGCCGCTCCAGAGCGACAGCAACCGAACGACCCGTTTCGTCGGCATCGTTGACAGGCCGCGATACGCTACCTTGCCGTGAGGCGTCGCCGGTGCGTCGCCGGACCAACCCATGACAAACAGCCCGTATTCTGACGCCCCAGGGCGGCGTGAAACGCTCCACGTGGACTGGCCGCTGTTCGGTGAGCTTTCCCGTGCGCTCGCGCTCCGCGTTTCGCGGTCGTTCACGCCGGACGTGGTGATCGGGATTGCGACCGCGGGCGTCGTCCCCGGGGCCGTGGTGGCCGCGATGCTCGACCGGCCATTCAAGTCCATGATTGTCAGCCGGCGCCATGAAGCGGACACGATCCGTGATACCCCGGCGGTGTTCGGTGCGGCGCCGGCCGAGGTGCGCGGCAAGAACGTGCTGGTGGTGGACGAGACCTGCGATTCGGGCGATACGATGCGGCTGGCCATCGCGGCCATCCGGAACGCCGGGGCGCGATCGGTGAAGACGGCCGTGAGCTTCCGGACCGGAGACTTCGTCCCGGACTTCGCCGCGCTGGAAACCGAGGCCAATGTCGTGCTGCCTTGGGATCGCGAAATCATTGTGGACGGGGTCCTCGTGCCGAACCCCAAGTACGAGACCGACGCCGAATAGCTAGGCGAGGGCCTTGGCCGCGGCTTCGTAGTGCTCGCCCGCCGTCATGCGTTCGTACAGGTGGCCCATCACTTCGGTTGAGCCCACCAGGAAGCGGCAGTGCGGGCTGCCGGACGAGCAACACTCGACCTCGAGCACGGCCAGCGGCGCCGCAGCCGTGCGCCCGAAGAAGTCCGCGAGCAGGCCGGTCGTGTAGTGGCACGACGGATACGGGAGCGCACTGACCGGATCCGCTTCGGCCCAGTCAGCCGAGTCCACCATGGCGACCACGTCGCCGACCGGCGTGACAGTGATGTTTCCCCATCCGGCCGTCCGGAAGAACTCCGTGGCGCGGGCTTCGAACGCCGGGACATCGAGCGAATCCACATCCTCGCCGCGCGTCCCAAGCCATGACCGAAACGCCGCGAAGACGGCCTCCCCTCCGGCGTACCCCGCCTCCTGCAGGAACGTGGCGAAGCTGCCACCGGTATCGCGAATGAGCGCGGCCCGAAGCGCGCCGAGCGACGCACGCGGGAAGGCCAGGCAGTTCGAGGCGGGGAGATCCATGATGGAACAAGCTATGTGAGCGCCGCCGAGCGGGCTACTTGGGAGTAGCAGCCCTACGCCTTTCCCACGCGCCGCAGCAGCTCGGCCTCGTCAATGACCTCGACGCCGAGCGCACGGGCCTTGTCCAGCTTGCTCCCGGCCTCGGCCCCAGCCACGAGGAACGAGGTCGCCTTGGACACCGAGTCGGTAACCTTGCCGCCGGCCCCGACCACCAACGCCTTGGCGTCGTTGCGCGACAAGCCCGCGAGTGTTCCCGTGATGACCACGGTCTTGCCGGCCAGCTCGGTCGTGGTCGCCGCGCCGACCGGCTCGTCCATTCGCACGCCGGCAGCTTCGAGGCGCGTCACCAGGGCCCGCATGCGCTCGTTGCCGAACCATGAGGTCACGGAGTCAGCGATCGCCGGCCCGATGCCGTGCACGGATTCGATCTCGTCGCGCGAGGCGGCGGCAAGCGCGGACATGGTCCCGAATCGCCGGGCCAGCGCCGCGGCAGCCTCCTGGCCGACGTGGCGAATGCTCAGTCCGAACAGCAGGCGCGACAGCGGGCGCTGCTTGCTCGCCGCTATGGCGGCCACCAGCGACTCAGCGCTCTTCTCCGCGAACCGGTCCAACGTGGCAATGCGCGCCCGCTCGAGCGAGAACAGGTCCGCGACATCGCTGATCAATCCCGCCTGCAGGAACTGCTCGATGCGCGCGTAATTGAGTCCGTCGATGTCCATCGCGCCCCGCGAGGCGAAGTGCACGATCGCCTCGAGCCGCTGTCCCTCGCAGAAATCGTTCTCGCAGAACAGGTCCTTCTCCTCGTCCCGCACGGCCGAGCCGCAGGCCGGGCACTGCCGCGGGATCGCGGTTGGCGGGGGCGGGTTGGCGGCGTCCCGCTTCTCAGGGACCGGCCCGATCACCTGGGGAATGACGTCTCCCGCCCGCTTGATCATGACGATATCGCCGACACGGAGGTCCTTCTCGGCGATCAGGTCGAAGTTGTGCAGCGTGGCGAACCGGACGGTGGTGCCGCCGACCTCGACGGGCTCCAGTTCGGCGTATGGATTGATCTTCCCCGTCCGGCCGACGTTTACGTGGATCGCGAGCAAGCGGGTTTCGGCAATATCAGCAGCGAACTTGCGGGCGATCGCCCAGCGCGGCTCACGCCCGCCGACATCACCAAGTTCGCGCTGCACAGCCGTGGCCTCCACCTTGATCACGAGGCCGTCAATGCCGAAGTCGAGTTGCGCGCGCAGTTCGTGCTCGACGTGGTGCGCGTGCGCATGCGCTTCGGCGAGCGTGGCGCATCGTCGGCGGTGCGGCGCGATCGGGATTCCCCACGCGGCAAGCGTGTCGAGCAGCTCGGTTTGCGTCCGTGCAAAAGGCTTATCACCCGGGAGCGCAACGGCGTAGCCGAAAAACCGCAGCGGACGCCCCGCGGTCACGCCCGGGTCCAGTTGGCGGAGCGAACCGGCCGCGGAGTTCCGTGGGTTCGCGAACACCGGTTCGCCCGCCGCCACGCGCTTGGCATTGAGCGACTCGAACGCCGAGAACGGGAAATACACCTCGCCGCGCACTTCGACGTGCCGTGGATGCGTGCTGCCCATGAGCCGAAGCGGGATGGTCGGGATCGTGCGAAGGTTGTCCGTGACGACCTCGCCTACCCGCCCATTCCCCCGCGTCGCCCCCGTGACCAGCACCCCGTCGCGGTAGGTCAGGCTGATTGCGGCGCCGTCAATCTTGAGCTCGGCGGAGTAGCCGTCGCGGTCCACGACGTCGCCGGCCACCTTGATGGCCCGCTCGCGCCATGCGTCCACCTCGGCATCGTCGAACGCATTCGCGAGCGAGCCCATCGGGACGAGATGTTCGTGCTTCGCGAATGCATCGGCCGGTGCGGCGCCGACGCGCTGCGTCGGCGAGTCCGCCGTCCGCAGCGCCGGGTCGGCGCGTTCGAGTTCCTGGAGCTCCCGGAACCGTCGGTCGTATTCGGCGTCCGGGAGGCTCGGGCGGTCGAGCACATAGTACTCGTGCGCCGCGCGCTGCAGCAGGCTGCGGAGTTCAGCGGCGCGGGCGCCCGCATCGCTCACAGTCGTTTCAGGCGCTCTGCCGCCTGACGCTTGTAGAGGTCGTCGTTCGGGTCGAGCTCCGCGGCCGTTGCGATCTCTTCGTACAGCTGCCGGGCGCGCGCCTTGTCGCCTCGGTCGGCGAGAATCCCCGCCAGGTCGAGCTTGTGGATGATGCGCGCGGGGTCATGGCGCGCCGACGCCTCGAGGAATCGCTGCGCGTCAGCCCAGTTGGCCTGGCCGAAAATCGCCGCGCCCAGGAACCGCCTTGCCACGGCACGAGCCAGCCCGTTCACGCGCATGATCTCGGCGTGCCACATCCCCATGACGTGCAGCGCCCCGGCGTGCGTACTGTCGTGCTTGAGCGCCTCGGTGGCCTCGGCGTGAATGAGCTTCGAGTACTTGATGCGATCCATGACGCCGACCGACAGCGCTTTCCGCCCCAGCGCCCGCGCCAGGGCAAAGTGCCCCTCGGCGTCGGCCGGGCGCACCTGGACGGCGGTCTCCGCGTACGTCCGGCCGAGTTCCATGAGGGAGTCGCCACGCGCGCCCTTTCCGGCCGCCTCGGCGAGGTCAATGGCCGCGCGCGATGCCTTCCACAGGGCCTCGTAGTTGCGCGAGTCGCTGGCGATCGCCTGCCCGTAGCCCGAGAGCGCGTCCGCCGCGCGGCGAGCCGTGTAGGCCGCATCGGCCGCGGTCAGGTCGGCGGCGCCCGGCGCGGGAGTCGGACGCGGCGTGGCCTGCGCCATGGCGTGCGAGCTCGCGGCCGCCACGAGGCACACCACGAGCGCCATGGCCCGCGGGCGCAAGATCACCTGGGGGCGGTGGGCCACTAGCTTCATCGGCAGCATGAGAGCATTCATGGATTCTCCTGACGTGCGAATGAACAACGTAGGTCGGGCGAGCGCACAGGGTCAATGACGATCCGCGACTTGATCGCGCGGAAGCGTGACGGCGACGCCCTCAGCGACGACGAATGGCGCTTTATCGCACACGGCGTCGCGGCCGGTGCGTTCCCCGATTACCAGGTGGCGGCGCTGCTCATGGCCTGCGTGTTGCGAGGGCTCACGTCGGCCGAGACACTCGCGCTGACCGACGCCATGCTCAAGAGCGGATCGTCGCTCGACTTGTCCCACGTCGCTGCGCCCCGGGTGGACAAGCACTCGACCGGCGGTGTGGGAGACAAGGTGTCGATCGCGCTCGCCCCGTTGGTCGCCGCCTGTGGCGTTGCGGTGCCAATGATTTCCGGTCGCGGGTTGGGGCATACGGGTGGCACGCTGGACAAGCTCGAATCAATACCCGGGTTCTTGACGCAGCTGTCACTTGCCGAGGCGGCGCGACAAGTCGAGCGCATCGGGTGCGTCATGATCGGGCAGACGGCGGAAATCGCGCCGGCGGACCGCAAGCTCTACGCCATGCGCGATGCGACCGCGACCGTTCCTGCGATGCCCCTGATCGCGGCGAGTATCATGAGCAAGAAGCTCGCGGAGTCGCTGACGGGGCTCGTGCTCGACGTGAAGACCGGTATCGGCGCGTTCCTGCCTCGACTGGAGGACGAAATCGCGCTGGCCCGCGAGATGGTCGCGATCGGGGCGCATTACCGGTGCCCCGTGGTCGTCCTGTTGTCGAACATGGATTTCCCGCTGGGCCGCGAGTGCGGAAACGCCAACGAGGTGGCGGAATGCGTCGCCCTGCTCAAGGGCGGCGGCCCGCCCGACCTTCGCGAACTCACGCTGCGGCTGGGGGCCGAAATGCTGGTCCTCGGTCACGCCGCCCCGACCCTGTCGGCGGCGACCGAGCGGCTCGAAGCCGCCCTCGCCGGTGGTGCGGCGCTCGAGAAGTTCCGGCAGCTCGTCGCGGCGCAGGGCGGTGACCCCGCCGTGTGCGATGACCCCGCGCGCGTGCTCCCCAAGCCCGCGCTCAGCGAGCCGTGGCGCGCGCCCCGCGACGGCGTGGTGCAGCAGGTCAATGCGCTTGGCGTGGGTCGGGGAATCACGGCGCTCGGCGGCGGGCGCGAGACGATGGACGGCGTCATTGACCACGCGGCGGGGTTTACGCTGCACGCGATTCCCGGGGACCGGGTGGCCAAGGGCCAGGTCCTGGCGACCATTCACGCCGCGGACGCCGGGCGCGTGCAGGCCGGGCACGCGGCGCTGGACGCCGCGATCACGATTGGCGATTCGCCGGTGACGCTGCCACCGCTCATCTCTCACCGTATCACCGCCGACGGCGTCGAACGCATCGGCTAGCCGTCGTCGGCGTGGCGGTCAGCGTTGCCGCGTCCGGTTCCCGCGGGCATCTTCCGGAACCCACATCACGGAGCCGACGTCCGATGATTCCTGAGAAGTTCATCAAGTTCGCTGCGCTGGGCGCCCTCGGCGTCGCGGGCGGCGCATTCGCGGCCTACGCGGCGCTCCTCGTGGCCTTCCTGCCGACTCCCACGAGCGGAATGCCCGGCAACGGCGGCGGGTTCGACACGATCGGCTGGCAGACCGTCGCCGTGGCCCTGCTCGTGCCGATCGCCCTGCTTGCGGCGTGGCATGTGGACTTCGCGAAGCAACTGAAAGCCGGGCGCAACACCTGCCCCGGGGTGTAAGGGATAGTAGGTAGTGGATAGTAGGTAGTAGGTAGGGCCACCCTATTACCTACTACCTACTATCTGGCTCAGATGTCGAGGTTGGACGCGAACTTCGCGTTCGACTCGATGAACTGGCGGCGCGGTTCGACATCGTCGCCCATGAGGGTCTGGAACACGTCGTTCGCGCGCACCGCCTCCTCGATGTTCACCTTGAGGATCGTGCGGGCTTCCGGGTCCATCGTGGTCTTCCAGAGCTGGGGCGGGTTCATCTCGCCCAGGCCCTTGTACCGCTGGATGATCACGCTCGTCTTTCCGTCGCCGTTGCCCAGCCGCTTGGCGATCTCGTCGCGTTCGGCGGCGTCGTAGGCGTAGTACTCCTCCTTGCCCTTGGCGACCCGGAAGAGCGGCGGCTGCGCGATGTAGATCATCCCCGCCTCGATCAGCTCGGGCATCTGCCGGAAGAAGAACGTCAGCAGCAGCGTACGGATGTGCGCGCCGTCCACGTCGGCGTCCGTCATGATGATGATCTTGTGGTACCGCGCGTTCTCGAGCTGGAACTCTTCCTTGATCCCCGTGCCGACCGCCGTGATGATGGTGCGGATTTCCTCGTTGGAGAGGATCTTGTCGATGCGCGCGCGCTCGACGTTGAGGATCTTGCCGCGGAGCGGGAGGATCGCCTGGTACATGCGGTCCCGGCCCTGCTTGGCCGAGCCGCCGGCGGAATCGCCCTCGACCAGGTAGAGCTCGCACATCGCGGGATCGGAGAGTGAACAGTCCGCGAGCTTGCCCGGCAGGTTGCCGACGTCGAGTGCCGACTTCTTGCGGGTGAGGTCGCGCGCCTTGCGGGCCGCCTCGCGCGCCCGCGCGGCGGCGAGCGCCTTCTCGATCACGATGTTCGCGACGCGCGGGTGCTCCTCGAGGTACGAGGCCAGCCACTCGTTCACGAACGACTTGACCGCGCTCTCGACCTCCGAGTTGCCCAGCTTGGTCTTGGTCTGCCCCTCAAACTGCGGCTCCTTGACCTTGACCGAGAGCACCGCGGTGAGGCCTTCCCGGGCGTCTTCGCCCGAGAGCTTCAGGTCCTTGTCCTTCTTGGCGAAGCTCGACTTGTCGAGGTGCTTGTTGATCACGCTCGTCAGCGCCGACTTGAACCCGGTGAGGTGGGTCCCGCCTTCGTGCGTGTTGATGTTGTTCACGAACGAGAACACGTTCTCGTTGTAGCCGTCGTTGTACTGGAGTGCGATCTCGATCCCGATGTCGTCGCGCTCGGCGTCGGCATGCAGGATCTCGGTGTGCAGCGGCTTGTTCTTGGTGTTCAGGAAGGCGACGAACTCCTTCAGGCCGCCCTTCGCGTGGAACGTCTCTTCCTTCTCGTTCTCCGGGCGCTCATCGCGCAGCGAGATCTTCACGCCCTTGTTCAGGTACGACAACTCGCGAAGCCGCGCCTGCACGATGGAGTAGTCGTACACCAGCTCGGTGAAGATCTGCGGGTCCGGCTTGAACCACACCTTCGTGCCCGTTTCCTTCGCGCTCACCTTGCCGAGGACCTGGAGCTTCGTGGTCGTCGCGCCGCGCGCGAAGTCCATGTAATGCTCCTTGCCGTCGCGCTTGATCCAGACCTTGAGCTGCTCGGAGAGCGCGTTGACCACGCTCACGCCGACGCCGTGCAATCCGCCGGACACCTTGTACGCGTCCTTGTCGAACTTGCCGCCGGCGTGCAGGACCGTCATCGCCAACTCGACGCCCGGCATCTTCTCGGTCGGGTGGACGTCCACGGGGATGCCGCGGCCGTTGTCTTCGACGAGGATGGACTCATCCGGCAGGATCGACACCACGACCTCGTCGCAATAGCCGGCCAGGGCCTCGTCAATCGCGTTGTCCACCACTTCCCACACGAGGTGGTGCAGGCCACGGCCGCTGGTCGAGCCGATGTACATGCCCGGCCGTTTGCGAACGGCCTCGAGGCCCTTCAGGACCTGGATGTCGGATGCGCCGTAACTGGATGCCGCTGCGTCGTTCGTCTTGGCCATGTCGTGTGGCGGGATTCGGGTGGGCGACGAAGGCAGAAAGGAGCGCACACAGGTACAAAAAAAACGCCGTGTCACGGCGCTCCAGCGGTGACCGCTTAAATTAACGCGCTACTCATTGGACGCGCAACGGCTGTCGTCGCGCCCAAACAGCGCCGGCACAACGACTTATCGCTGCAGCTCCCAACGGATCCGCCGCACCAACGGCTGGTCCTCCGAGCGCCCCAAGCCGGTGTTCAGGCGGCCCACCAGCTGGCGCTCCATCATCGAGAGTTCCGTCATCCACGAGTGGGTCTTCACCCCGACGAACAGCGTGCCGTCGTCGGTGATCGTCCGCGCGACGGTGACCGCCGCGATCGGCGCGCCCACCAGTTCGCCCCACCGAACCACGACGTTCGCCCGTTCCACGCGGGCAACGAGCCCGCTCTCGCGCAGGAAGTCGCCTACCGCCTTGCCGATCGGCTCCGGGGCCCCCCGGCGCTCCGGGTCACGACCATCGTCGCGCTTACGCATGCGCCCGGCGCTCCTCGCTCGCCAAACCCTGACGCCGGACGCGGTCTGCGCCCACCGGTGCGAAGGCGCCCGCAGACACAGACCAGCGTTCCAGGCGCGTGAACGCCTCGGGGATCTCATCCGGACGCGGAACGCAGATGATCGTCTGTGCGCCGCCACCCGTGGCTTCGCCGGCAAGTAGCTCGAGCACCGCGCCGGCCCGCCGGCGGTCAAGTTCGGCGAACGGATCGTCCAGCAGCAGCACCGGTGCGACGCCCGTTCGTTCGCGCTGCGTTTCGGCTTCGAGGAGCCTGAGCACAATGGCGGCCGAGCGATGCTGCCCGGCCGAGCCGACGACCCGGATGTCCCGCGCGTCGAGCGAAATGCCGAGGTCGTCGCGATGCGGCCCGGTTTGCGTCGCGCCGCGTGCGAGGTCCGTTTCGCGTCCGGCGTCCAGCGCGGCGAGCAGTTCGTCCTCACGGGTTGCGAGTGTGACGGCGGGGTCGGCAAACGGCGACTCGTACGCGAGTGCCATCGGCGCCGTCTCGCCGACGAGCCGTCCGAGTTCGGCGAATCGTCCGCCAACGGCGGCGACCCACGCGGTGCGCGCCCCGATGACAGCGGCGCCATGCTGGGCCAACGCCGGCTCCCACGCGCGGGCCTCGGCGGCCGCGTTTCGGCGGCGCCGGCGGAGTACCGCGTTCCGCCGCGTGAGTGCTGCGCGGAAGTGCCGCAGCGCATTGAGATACGAGGCATCACTCAGCGCCAGCGCGATATCGAGGTATCGCCGGCGCTCGGCTGGACCCCCGCTGATGATCGCCGCGTCCATCGGGGATACGCAGATGCTGGGCAGCGCACCCAGGGCATCGTTCAGGCGCGTGATCGGTGCGCCGTCCAGCGACACGCGCTTCGCGCCGGAACGATCGGCGCCGGCGTCCGCGCGCCGCGCCGATGCGCCTTCGAGCGCGGCGCGGACGTGAAAGGCGCTTGCCCCGAACCGGACCAGGTCCCGGTCGCGCGCGCCGCGCATGGACCGGAGCAGCCGCAGGTACGCGAGCGCCTCGAGCAAGTTCGTCTTGCCTTGCCCGTTGTCGCCGACGATCGCCATTCCCGCCGCTGGCACGTCGAATGCCGCGGTCGCGATGTTCCGGAACTCCGAGATCTCGAGGCGCCGGACTCGCGCCGCTCCAACGACCACACGACTCGGCACGCCGCCTGCGATCCGCTCAGGCGCCGCGGAACTGCGCCGGACGCTTCTCCATGAAGGCGCGCGTCCCTTCACGCATGTCCGCCGTGTTGGCCAGGGCGCCGAACGCCCGCGCCTCGGCCGCCAACGAGGCGTCGAGCGGCAGGTCGAGCCCCGCATCCACGGTCGTGATCGCCGCGGCCAGCGCGAGCGGTCCGTTGGACAACATCGTCGTTGCGAGCGCCGTGGCGGTACCGAGCAGTGCGTCGGGCTCGGCCAGCGCTTGCGCGAGCCCGAGGCGGTACGCTTCCGCGCCGTCCACGGCCGCGCCGGTCAGCAGCAGCTTCAGCGCGTTCCCCCGGCCGATCAGGCGTGGCAATCGTTGCGTGCCGCCGTAACCCGGGATCAGGCCAAGCTTGCACTCCGGCAGGCCAAATGACGCCTTGGTGGACGCCACGCGCACGTGGCAGCAGAGCGCCAACTCACACCCCCCGCCAAGCGCAAAGCCGTTGACCGCCGCGATCACCGGCTTCTTGAGGCGTTCAATGCCCCGCATGACGGCTTGGCCCCGCAGCGACAGCGCTTCGAGCGCGGAAGGGTCGAGCGTCGCCAGTTCGGCAATGTCGGCTCCCGCGACAAACGCCCGTCCAGCCCCGGTCAGCACCACGGCGCCGACATCCGCTCGCGCCTCAAGGGCGGGAAACGTCGTTGCCAGCGCATCGAAGACCGCGGCGTTCAACGCGTTCAGCTTGTCGGGCCGGTTGATCGTGACGGTCGCGACGCGATCCGTGACGGAAACGAGGAGGAGTGAATCGGTCATGGCGTCGGTGACAGGTGCGCGCGTGCAATCTACCGCACCGACCCTCGTGCTGGACGGTAACTTTTTCGCGTGGAACCGATTCGTGCCGTGGACTGGGCGCCCGGGCGCACCGCGCTGCGGATCATAGACCAACGCCTCCTGCCGGTCACGTTCGAACGGCGTGACCTCACGACGGCCGACGAGATCCGCGAGGCGATTGCGACACTCGCGGTGCGCGGAGCGCCGGCGATCGGCGTGGCGGCGGCCATTGGGCTCGCCGTCGTCGCGCGACACGCGGCGGCAGCCAAGGACGTCGGGACGGGGCGCGAGGCGTTCGTGGCGGCATGGAACACCGCGGCCGACCTGATCGCGGCCGCGAGGCCCACGGCCGTGAACCTCGCCTGGGCCGTTGGCCGGATGCGCACGGCGGCGGCGCGCACGCCCGGCTCGGCTGCCGCGGTTGCGACGGCACTCGAAGCCGAGGCCGACGCCGTCCTCAGCGAAGATCGCGAGATGTGCGCCGCCATCGGCAACCACGGGCTCGGTTTTGTGCCTGATGGCGCGCGCGTGCTCACGCACTGCAACGCCGGCGCGCTGGCGACGGCCGGGATCGGCACGGCGCTCGCGCCCGTGTACGCGGCGCATGCCGCCGGACGCCGCGTGTCCGTGATCGCCGGCGAAACGCGACCGCTGCTGCAGGGCGGTCGCCTGACGGCATGGGAACTCACGCGCGCGGGTGTTCCGGTGCGGCTCGTCACGGACGGCATGTCGGCGTCGCTGATGCGCACCGGCGAAGTGGATGTGGTCCTCGTCGGCGCCGACCGGATCGCCGCGAACGGGGACGTGGTGAACAAGATCGGCACGTACGCCGTGGCGGTCGCCGCGCGACACCACGGAATTCCGTTCGTCGTCTGCGCGCCGTCCTCGACCATTGATTCCTGTACGCCGACCGGTGCGGGGATCCCTATCGAGCACCGCGCGGCGGACGAGGTCGCCGCTGCCTCGCGCGCCGACAGCGCACAGGTCGCCGTATGGAACCCGGCGTTCGACCTCACGCCTGCCGCCCTGGTCACGGCGATCGTGACTGATCGCGGGGTCTGGGCGCCGCCATATTCGTTCGCGTCATGACGCGCGCAATCCTCGCGATTGACCAGGGAACCACGGGCTCCACCTGCTTGGTGGTGACCGCCGACGGCCGCATCACGGGCCGCGGCTACCGGGAGATCAGCCAGCATTTCCCGGCGCCCGGCGAGGTCGAGCACGACGCAATGGAGATCTTCGAGCGCACGCGGGAAGCCGGGCGCGAGGCGATCGCCCAGTCAGTCGCCGAGGCCGGGATCGCACCCGAGGCGATCGGGATCACCAACCAGCGCGAGACCGTGGTGGTGTGGGACCGTGAAACGGGTGAGCCGCTCGGGCGTGCAATCGTTTGGCAGGATCGCCGCACTGCGAAGCGCTGCGCCGAACTCGTCGGCGACGCCGATGAGATCGCCGCACGAACCGGCCTCGTCCTGGATCCGTATTTCTCCGCGACGAAACTCGAGTGGATCCTGCAGAATCGGGCCGGGGCGGGGGGCGGTGCGCGCGCGCGCTGGATCGCGGGCACGATCGACACATGGCTTGTCTGGCGCCTGACCGGCGGCTCCGCGCATGTCACCGACCCGACCAACGCGTCGCGCACGATGCTGTTCGACATTGACCGCCGCTCGTGGAGTGACGAGCTGCTGCGTCGGTTCGGCGTGCCGCGGGACATGCTGCCCGAGGTCCGCCCATCGGCTGGGCACTTCGGCGTCGCCGATGCGACGCATTTCGGCCGTGAGCTCCCGATTCTTGGCGTGGCGGGCGACCAGCAGGCCGCCCTGTTCGGCCAAGGGTGCTGGACCGCGGGAACGGGCAAGAACACCTACGGGACCGGCGCGTTCCTGCTGCTCAATACCGGCTCCCAACGCCCGGTCGGGGGCCGCGGACTGCTCACCACGCTCGCGTGCGATGCCGAAGGAGCGGCGTGCTACGCGCACGAGGCGAGCATCTTCATCGCGGGCGCGGCGGTCCAATGGCTTCGCGACGGGCTCGGCGTGCTTGCGCGTGCGTCCGAGACTGAGGCGCTGGCGCGGAGCCTCGAGTCGAACGAGGGCGTGTACTTCGTCCCGGCGCTGACCGGGCTCGGCGCGCCACACTGGGACGCGCGCGCTCGCGGGACGATCGTCGGGTTGACGCGGGGCACGACCCGCGCACACTTCGCGCGCGCGGCGCTCGAAGCCATGTGCTACGGCACCGCCGATGTCCTCGCGGCGATGCGCGCGGCGAGCGGGGCGACGCTCGATGTGCTTCGCGTGGATGGCGGTGCGGCGGCGAACGACTGGCTCATGCAGTTCCAGGCGGACGTGGTCGGTGCGCCGGTGGAGCGGCCGGACATCGTGGAGTCCACGGCACTCGGCGCGGCAGCGCTCGCGGGCATCACGGCAGGCGTGTGGCGCGACGCCGGCGAGTTTGCGTCGGCTCGCCGATTCACGCGCTTTGTCGTGGGCCCGGGCCACGCGAACGCCGCGGCGGGGCTGCGGGGCTGGCACCGTGCCGTGAACACGGCGCTCCATTGGGCATCGATCGAGGAGGGATAATGCGCTTTGCACTGGTCTTCTCGCTTTGGACGCACCAAGGGCCGAGCGCGCCTCCGCGCGATGCCTGGTTTGCGCGCGACAAGCTCCTGCACTTCACGGCGTCCGCGCTGGTGCAAGGGGCGGCGCACAGCGCCCTGCGCGCAAATGGTCGTACATACGGCGAGGCGAGCCGCGGCGCCGCGCTCGCGACGGTGACCGTGGGGATCGGCAAGGAGGTATGGGACCGGTTTCGAGGCGGAGATCCGAGTGCCAAGGATCTCGCGTGGGATGCCGTCGGTGGGTTGAGTGCGGGCGTCGTGGTCCGGCAGGTTGATCGGTGACGAGCCGAAGTGGCTGATTTCGTTTCCGCGGGGCGCCTGGCCATAGCGGTCGCGCCGCTTTTCGCAGCGTTCGCCGCAGTGGCGGCGTGGCTGGCGCTCCGTCACGATGCCGGCCGCGTCGAACAGTCCGCCCGGCGTGCAATGCTCGCGGCGGGAGGCGCGGGCGTGTTTGGTCTGTGCGGGGCGCTGGCCGCCGCGTGGCACGGCCTCACGTCGGTATCTCTCGGGGCCGCCGTGGCCGCGCAACACATGCATGCCGCGGCGGCGAGCCTTGCATTGGTCGCCCGATTGGACATGGCGATGCTCATGGGCGCCGTGCTGTTGGCCGCTGCGACCTGGAAGTACTGGAAGCCCGATTCGCGGGACGCGCCGCGCGCGCGGCGAGCGCTGGTCGTGGTCGCGACGCTCGTCGCGCTGGCGGCATCGCTCGCGTGGTGGCGCGATCCACTTGGCGCAGGCCACGGTTCGCCGGCATACATCGCGCCGGCACTCATGCACCCGCGCGCGGTTCCCTTCCTGGTCGCGGCGATTGTGGCATCGGTGCTTGTCGGGATCGCGGTCGTGGCGGATGCCGCGCGGGCGGACGGGGCGCCGGCGGACGCGATGTCCGCGCCCAACGACGGTCGCGAGGCGTCGGATGGTGCGGGCCTCGCGGGCCCTGATGCGCTCTGGTGGCTCGCCGCCGGCGGGTGCATGATCGCATTCGCGTTCACGACATCCTGGCGGATCGCGACCGGGGGCCCGCCGTGGACGCGGGACTTGTGGGCGCTCGCCCTGCTTGGCGCCGCCGCGGTCACCGCGATGGTCGCGGCGACGCGCCGCTCGCGGCGGGAGCGATTCGAGCGCCACGACGGGCGCTGGCGCTGGCCGCGGCGCGTCGCGACCACGGGCGCCGCGCTGGCAGTCGTCGGGCTCTCAGTCGAAGCGCTGGCCCCGATCGAGCGCGTGGACGTCATGACCCAGGAGCCGACAACGCTTCGCGACACATTCGGTCGCGAGTGGACCTTCGAGAATCAGGGTCTTTCCACCGCGCAGAACGAGTCCTACGCGAGCGTCGCGCTGGGACTCGCGGTTCGGCGCGGGGAAGGCCCCGCGACGGTCGTCGCGCCGGAGCAGCGGTCGTACCCGCTCGAGGACGGCAGCGAGCCATGGCCGCCGGTGCACATCCGGGCCGTCGTGGGCGACGCGCTGCTGCACTACCGGATCCTCGCGGTACGGTCCGGCGCGGGGGGCGCGGAACTCTCGGTGCAGTCGGTACCGATCCCGGGGCTGCTGTGGCTTGCAACCGCGCTCGTCGCCGCCGGGTGTTGCGTCATGGCGGTGCGCCCGGGCGCCGAGGCACCGGAGCGCGCATGAACTGGATCCCGACGGCGGTCGCGCTTGCGGTGGCGCTGTGGGTGGTCGCGCCGCTGGTCCGCGGGCGCCGCGATCCTGCAGCCGGTCCTAACGCGCCGGAGTGAGCGCCTTGGTGAAGCAGTGCTTCTCGCCGACTTGCAGTTCGCTGCGGTCGATCTTCTCGTAGCGAGAAATCTTTTCCGGATACGCCGAGAGCGGCGCCCGGGAAAAATCGCAGGCGAGGAACAGTTCATCCGAGAACGACACCGCGAAGATGTGGGCGTAGCTGCGGCGACGCGCCAAGGCTTCGGCCGCCGCGATCAGCTTTTTGCCGAGTCCCAGGCCCTGCTCGTCGCGACGCACCGCGAGCGAGATGATCTCGACGACGGTTGGCGAGTACTCGTCCAGCGCCACGCAGGCAATCACGCCGCCGTCCGCGTCGCGGATGACCCGGTAGTCGGCGAGGTGCGCGTAGGCGAAGTCTTCTGACCGAGGCAGCGTGAGGCCGGCCGGCGCGAACGCGTTGTTCAGCGCCACCAGGGCAGGGATGTCGCTCTCAAACGCCCGCCCGATGCGGCTCATCGTTCGACCCGTTCCAGGCGGCGGAGCGCCACGCGGAGCGGCACGATCGTGGCCAGGACGCACAGCACGGCGGCGGCCGAGAACCACAGCACCATCTCGCCCACGCTCACCGGCGTGTTGTAGATCCGCGCGGCGCCATAGCCGGCGACCGGGCGCGCTTCGAGCACGATCACGCTGCCGATGACCATCACCGACGTCATCATGTACAGGAGCCCGCCGAACGACGTCGGGATCTGGGCGGCATTCTCCGTCTCGAACTGCGGGAAGATCGTGCCAAACCCGATCGCAAGCCCGCACACCGCAAACGTCAATCCCGTGATGGTCACCACGGAGACGATGAACATGAACGGCGAGACTTGCAGCAGGAAGTTGGTGATCCCGATGATCGTCAGCGCGAGGATCAGCAGCGGAAGCGTACCGACCCAGAACTTCGCCCAGAGCAGCTCCCGCATCGCCATCGGGCTTGAGCGCAGGAGCCACAGGGTGCGGCCCTCGAGCGAGACGGCCGGGAAGATGAAGCGCGCCGCGATGGAGGAGAGCACAAACCCCGCGAGCGCGAGGTTGAGGAACGGGATCACGATCTGGATGATCCGCGTGACGCCCTCGGTCCTGAGGGGAAGGAACTTGATGTTGAACACGTACACGATCACGAGCACCGCGAGCAGGATCAGCTGGGACCACTGCGTGGTGTCGCGGAAGAACAGCCGGATCTCCTTCTGCACGAGTTCGCGGCGCAGCACGCCCAGCGGCGCGAGCGCGTTTCGCAAGAGCGCCGACAGCTTGCCGGCGCGCGCCCAGCGCTCGGCCCCCTCCTGCGCCCGGCTGTACCCGCTGACGTAGAGGCGGCGGTGCAGCATCGCGCCGAAGACCAGCACCGCGGCGGCCGATGCCCAGAGCATGTACACGGAGAGCCAGTCGGGCCGGTCCACGAGGAAGCTCATCCCCCCTTTTTGCACCCACTCGCTCGGCAGAAACGGCGACGTCGGCGTGCGCAGCACGGCGATGAAGTCCACGAGCGAGCGGAACCCTTCCGGGCGCGCGAGCTGCTCGGGCCGGATCAGGCGGAACAGCAGCACGAGGCCGGCGGCGGTCATGACGGCCACGACGCTCAGGATGTCCCGCGTGCGTCGGGCGGGGAACACGTTGACCAGGACCAACGTGATGCCGCTCCCGATCACCGACGGGATCAGCACGAACGGGACGAACAGCGCGATCGCGTACGGGATGAACGCCCAGCCGCCGTCATACACCCAGCCGTAGGCCGCGAACATCGGGACCGCCATCAGCGACACCATCCAGCTCGACGCGATGACGGTCTCCAACAGCTTCGCGCCGTAGAGCCGCAGCCAATCCACCGGACCGCCCACGAGGATGTCGAGGTCCTTCGCGAGGAAGAAACTCGACAGCGCGGTAATCACGTTCGACAAGAGGAGGATCGAGAAGTAGCTGACCAGGATGAGCCCGAGCAGCTTCCCGGCGAGCAACGGACCGATCTCCTCGACGCCGCGGAAATACCGCAGCAGCCGGTACAGCACGCCGAAGATGAACGCCCAGAAGAGCAGGCCCACGGAACCGAGCACCAGCAAGCGCCACCCGCGCCCCGTATCGGCCGTCGTCGCCCGCGATCGCGCCGTCAGCCACTTCGGCCCGAGCAGGTGCAGGAGCTTCGGGTCCGGGAGTGCGGACGCCGGACTATGCATCGAGCACGTCCACCAGGTCGCGGGCGGCGTTTTCGCCCGTGAGCTTGAGGAAGATCTCTTCCAGGCCGCCGCCATGGCTCGACTGCTCGCGCAGGTCGTCCATCGTGCCGCACGCCGCGATCTTCCCCGCGACGATGATCGCGATCCGGTCACATAGCGACTCGGCCGTCTCGAGCGTGTGCGTGGACATCATGATGGTGTGGCCGCGGCGCACGTATTCCCGGAACAGGTCGCGCAGGATCTTGATGGACTTCGGGTCAAGGCCCACGTGCGGCTCGTCCACGACGATGACCTGCGGTCGGTGCACGAACGCGCTCGCGACGATGAGCTTCTGCCGCATGCCGTGGCTGTAGCTCTCGACCAGTTCGTCGCGCCATTCCTCCAGGTCGAACAGGGCCAGCATCTCTCGCGCCCGGTGCTCGACCTCGGCGCCTTCCTGCCCATACAGGCCGGCCACGAAACGTAGGAACTCCGCTCCCGTCAACTTCTCGTAGATGAACGGCCGGTCAGGAATGAAGCCAAGCTTGCTCTTGGCCGTGATCGGGTCCCGCGCGATGTCCACCCCACCGATCTCGATCGTTCCCGAGGTCGGCTGCAGGATCCCCGCGATCATGCGCAGCGAAGTCGTCTTCCCGGCGCCGTTCGGCCCCAGAAACCCGAACAGCTCACCGGCCGGGACGTGCAGGTTGATGCCGTTCACCGCGGTGAACGAGCCGTATTTCTTGGTCAGGTTGGTAAGCCGGATCACTGGACGCTCAACACGTTGATCGAAAGGTTGCCGACGAGCCGGATCAGCTCCGCCTGCTGTGCGACGCCGCCCACCTGGAACCGCAGGTGACCGGCATCGGCCGGGAACTGGCCAAAGGTGGGGTCCACCGCGACCCAGTCGTTCAACCAGACCTCCGGCCACGCGTGGTAATAGAACTTGCCGCGCACGTACGCCAGCCCGGTCGCGATCCGTGCCGGCAGCCCGATCGTGCGCGCCAGCGCCACATAGAGTTGGGTGTGCTCATTGCAGTCTCCTCGCTGCGATTCGAGCACGGACAGCGCATTCGGCACGCTGAATGTGGGGACCTTGGCGAGCGAGTCGTGCACCCAGCGGTTGATCCGCTGCGCGACGCGCACCGGATCGCGTTCGAGGCCCACGATGGAAACGACCTTCCGGAACATCGGGATTGAGCCCACTTGGAGGAACGGTTCGGCGGCCAACTCGCGGCGGAACCGGGCGCGCAGCGAGTCGTTGCGCTCGGCGAAGTTCCACGTAGGCTGCAGCGCCGATTCCGCGTCAACCTGGACCGTGAGCGTGTCGCCGGAGAGTCGTTGGCGGCCGCCGTCCAGCGCGTATCCGCCAAGCCCGACTCCGCCGAGCCGCACGGTCAGCGTGCGAAACCGCGCGCGGCCGGCCAGCGCGTTCGCGGCGATCGCCGTTCGCTCGACGATGTCCCCGGCGCCCGGCGACGTCGCCGCCGAGCGGTCTCGCGCCATTCGCCAGTTCTCGAATGCGATTTCATACGCCATCCGCCGAAGCGTGATGCCGCCGGCCTGTTCCGCGAGGACCACGCGACCCTGCAGGTCCACCCATCCACGGAAGCCGGGGCCGTCCGGTCCAGCCGGCTCGATACGCCACGCCCTGACCGTGTCGGTCAGCGCGCTCACCCACTCGCCGCGCGCCACGTCCATGCGTGCGCTGTCCACGACGGTGAAGACTGACTCGGCGGTGATGCGCAGCGCCTGCGGCCGTTGCGCCATGGTGGTCGGATCGAACGTGGGGACGTTGAACTCGCGGCCCACCTCCGGCGTGCGGCCGAGCGTCATGACGAGCGGCACCACGGTGGGAAGCAGGATCGGCCCCTGCACGGCGATCCGCTGGCTGTCCGCCGCCGCGCCGTTTGCCGACAGCACGAAGACGACCGCGCTGTCCCCCTCGGTGCGGCCGCCCGCCGCGATCTTCGAGCCCGGCGCATCCACGTTCACGTCGAACCCCTGCAGCGCGAGCGCGCGCGACAGCTTCACCAGGGAACGCGCCGATGCGCGTTGGCGCGAACCGGCCACCGTCAGGTCCGCGACGAAGTAGTCCGCAACATCAATGCCGGTGGTCGTCGTGTCGATGGTCGTTGAGGCGAAGCCGATCTGGGCGCCGCCCTGCTCGACGACGAAGAACGTCGCGCCTGGGCTGAGGCGCAGCGCGGCCTCCGCGAGCCGTTGCGTCTCGCCGATCAACACGTCGCGTTGCACGATCAGGGCCATGCCGACCAGCCACGCCACGATCACGCCCGCGCCAAGTCGTTTCCGCCGCCGCTCGCGTGCCGCAAACGGGTGCGTCGGGGATGCGGGGGTTTCCGGCGGTAAGGTCGATGACATCGGCTATCCTCGCTGGCCGTCGCGGGCGCGGCGGTAGAACTCGGCCGCTTCGCCCGGCCGGCCGAGTCGGTCCAGCATGATGCCTACCCCCTTGAATGCCCGCCAGTTCTCCGGTTCGAGTTCTCCGGCGCGGTGGTACGCGGCCATCGCATCCTCCAGTCGGTCGAGCTTGCTCAATGCCTCGCCGAGGTAGAAGTGCGCTTGGCCGGAGTCGGGGTCCGCACGCACCACACGTTCGAGCGGCCCGACCGCTTCGCGCCACTTGGCGCGGCGACAGGCGAGCACGCCCTGCTGCAGCAGGACCGACGGGTCATCGGGCTTGACCTTGAGGGCGCGCTGGAGCTCGCGCTCCGCATCGTCGTACCGAAGGCGCCCACTCAGGATCGTCGCGCGCGCGAGGCGCAGGAGCACCGAGTCGGCGCCCGCGTCAATGGCGCGCTGCAGGACCTGAAGCGCGCCCTCGATGTTGCCGCGCTTCGCCAGCGCGTTCGACAAGGCGAGCGCGGTCTGCTCGTCGCCAGGATGTGCCTCGTGGATGCTCTTCAGCTCATCCAGGGCCGGAAGCGCGGTCGAGGGGGTCGGCATCCGCGGCGCCTTCGGGCCTGCATTCGCCGGGAGCGGCGCGGGGATCGGTCGCGGCGCCGGCGCCGGTGCCAGCGTCGGTGCCGGCCCGTGTCCGGGTCCCGCGGTCGCGACCGCCGTACGCGTATCCGGCTGTTCCTCGATATCAAACGACCATTCACCACAAACCGGCGGCTCACGCAGCAACGCGACCGGCGCGTCAATCGCCGTGGCACCGGCCGTGGGCCCGATCGAATGCGCCTCGTTGCCCGGCGCCGGAGTCGTGCGGCTGTCGAGCCCGCCGAGCGTCAGCTGATCGGGGTCGCTGACCGGCGCCGTGCCATACGGCGTGCGCTCGCGCGGGGTTCCCCCGGTCACGATCCGCCTCGGCTTGACCAGCCGCCCCACACTGGGCCAATGGGTCGCATGAAGCCCGAAATCTAGGCGGACAACACGGGCAACCTCCCGGGTTCGTGCCCGGGGGCCTCCACCCGGGCCCGAACCGGCACCAGTGGCAAAGCGGCCCGGTTGAATGCGACCCCCCCCGTATCGCACCTTACAAGGTTCTATGGCGGAAGAATCCCTGATCGTTCGCGGAGCGCGGACCCACAACCTCCGAAACGTCAACGTCGAGATCCCGCGCGACCGCCTGACCGTCATTACCGGACTCTCGGGCTCCGGCAAGTCGTCGCTGGCGTTCGACACGATCTTCGCCGAGGGGCAGCGGCGGTACGTCGAATCGCTCTCGGCGTACGCGCGCCAGTTCCTCGGCCTGATGGAGAAGCCGGACGTGGACCTGATCGAGGGTCTGTCGCCGGCAATCTCGATCGAACAGAAGTCGGCAGGCCACAACCCGCGCTCGACCGTCGGCACCGTGACCGAAGTGCACGACTACCTCCGGCTCCTCTTCGCGCGGGTCGGTACTCCGCATTGCGCGAACTGCGGACGGGCAGTCGAGCGGCAGGGCCCGGGCCAGATCGCCGACGTGGTCCTCGGCTGGCCGGCCGGAACGCGGATCGAGATTCTCGCCCCCCTCGTACGGTCGCGAAAGGGAGAGTTCCGCGACCTGTTCGAATCGGCATGCCGCCAGGGATTCGTCCGGGCAATCGTGGACGGCAACGTGGTCGAGCTTGAGGATCCGCCCAAGCTGAATCGTCGCGTCAATCACGATGTGTCCGTGATCGTTGATCGCCTGACCGTGCGCGCCGCCGACCGCGCGCGCATCACGGATTCCGTCGAGACCGCACTGCGCCTCGCCGATGGCCTCGCCGAGGTGGCCAAGGTGCAGGGCGAGTCGCGCACGGCGACCCTGTTCGGCGAGAAGTTCGGCTGCCCGACCTGCGGTATCTCGATGCCGGAGCTCGAGCCGCGCCAGTTCAGCTTCAACTCACCCTTCGGCGCCTGCCCCGGTTGCAGCGGCATCGGTTCGCGCCGGGTTGCCAGCGCCGACCTGGTGCTTGGTGACCCGAAGATCTCCATCCTCGAAGGCGTGGTCCTTCCGTGGGGCGAGCCCGATGGGTACCTGCGAAAGGTCATTCTCGCGGGACTCGCCCGGCAGCTCAAGTTCGACCTGTCGGCACCGTGGGGCGAACTGCCCCAGCGCGCGCGCGACCTGCTGCTGCATGGCACGAGTGGGCCGCGGGGCACCGGTCGCGCCGACCCGGCCCTGGGCCAGTGGGAGGGTATCCTCTCCAACATCCAGCGCCGTTACAACGACACCACGAGCGACGCCGTCCGGGCCCAGCTCGACGAATACATGGTCGTCACCGAGTGCCCTGACTGTGCCGGGTTGCGCCTCAAGCCGGAGTCGCTCGCGGTCACCGTGAACGGCATGAACATCGGCGACCTCGGCGAGATGCCGGTCAGCGACTCGCTGGCGTGGGTCGAGGCGGTCCCCATGCGCGGCGCGGGGAAGTCCGGCGTGGACGCCAGCATCGCCGGTCCGATCCTCAAGGAAATCGGTGAACGGCTCCGCTTCCTCGTGGACGTCGGGCTCGACTACCTCACGCTGAATCGAAGCGCCGAGTCCCTCTCCGGCGGCGAGGCCCAGCGCATCCGGCTCGCCACCCAGATCGGGTCGCGACTCGTCGGCGTGCTCTACATCCTCGACGAGCCGAGCATCGGGCTCCACCAGCGCGACAACGCCCGCCTCCTCTCGACGCTGAAGCGGCTCCGCGACCTTGGCAACACGGTGCTCGTGGTCGAACACGATGAGGAGACCATCCGCGAAGCCGACCACGTCGTGGACCTCGGCCCCGGCGCGGGCAAGCATGGGGGCGAAGTGATCGCCGAGGGCACGGTCGCCACGATTACCGCGAACCCCAAGTCCATCACGGGCGCGTACCTCGCCGGCAAACGCCGCATCGCACCTCGTGAGACCCGGCGGCCTCGGGAGCCTCGGCGCACGCTTTCGATCATCGGCGCCACGGAGCACAACCTCAGGAAGATCACCTGCGAAATCCCGCTCGGCCTGTTCGTTACGGTCACCGGCGTCAGCGGCTCGGGGAAATCCACGCTCGTGCAGGACATCCTCCACCGGTCGCTGGCGCGACACTTCTTCAGGGCTCGCGTCGTGCCGGGCGCCCACGAGCGGATCACGGGGCTGGAGCACCTCGACAAGGTGATTGACATTGACCAGAGCCCGATCGGACGCACGCCGCGATCCAATCCCGCGACCTACACCGGCCTCTTCGCGCCGATCCGCGACCTGTTTGCGGAGCTACCCGAAGCGAAGCTGCGGGGCTACGGACCCGGGCGGTTCTCGTTCAACGTGAAGGGTGGACGCTGCGAAGCGTGCCAGGGCGACGGGCTCGTCAAGATCGAGATGCACTTCCTGCCCGATGTCTATGTCACCTGCGACACCTGCCGCGGCAAGCGCTACAACCGTGAGACGCTCGACGTCAGGTTCCGCGGACTGTCCGTCAGCGACGTACTCGACCTCACCGTCGAGGATGCGATCGAGACCTTCGCCAACCAGCCGCGAATCGCCGATCGGCTGCGCGTGCTCGACGGCGTGGGGCTCGGGTACATCCACCTCGGCCAGAGTGCCACGACGCTGTCCGGCGGTGAAGCGCAGCGCGTCAAGCTCGCAACCGAACTCGCCAAGCGCGACACCGGTCGCACACTCTACATCCTCGATGAACCGACCACCGGCCTCCACTTCGAGGACGTCCGCGTGCTGCTCGACGTGCTCCACCGCCTGGTGGACCGCGGCAACACCGTGCTCGTCATTGAACACAACCTTGATGTCATCAAGACAGCCGACTGGGTCATTGACCTCGGCCCCGACGGCGGTACACGCGGCGGCGAGATCGTCGCGGCGGGTTCGCCCGAGGACGTCGCGAAGGCGAAGGGCAGTCACACCGGTTCGTACCTGAAATCCGCGCTCAGTCGCCGTTGAACCCGAACGGGCAACCCGTAACCCGATACTCACCACTCGTGTTTGCCGTCTCCCTGTTGGACATCATCGGTCCCGTTATGGTCGGGCCGTCATCGAGCCACACCGCGGGCGCGTGTCGCCTCGGGCTGCTCGCCCGGAACCTCGTGGGCGGCACGCCGGAGCGCGCGCGAATCGAGCTGCACGGGTCCTTCGCCCGCACTGGCGAAGGCCACGGGACCGACAAGGCGATTGTCGGGGGACTCCTGGGCTTTCGGCCCGACGACGACCGCATTCGCACCGCGCTGGACATCGCCGAACGCGACGGGCTCGCCTTCACGTTCGAGAAAGTGACGCTTGGCGACGATGGCCAGGTGCATCCCAACTCCACACGCATCACCGTGCAGCGCGGCGCTCGCGAGCACGTGATGCTCGGCGCCTCGCTCGGCGCAGGCCGAGTGATGGTCAGCGAAGTGGACGGCTACCCCGTCGAGCTGCATGGCAACCACCACGCCATCGTGCTCGTGGCCGAAGACGTGAAGGGCAGCGTGGCGCGGATCGCCGGCATCCTCGCGGACGATGGGATCAACATCGCCACGCTCCGCCTCACCAGGAAACACAAGGGCGGGGACGCCTTTATGGTCATCGAGGTGGATGAAGCACCCGGTGAGCCGGTCCGTGAGCACATCAGGGCGCTGCCCTGGGTGCGATGGGCCCACCGTCTCGACAAGGTGTCGGCGTGAAACGGCGAACTCGAGCCAGGGGAGACTGATCTCATGTTCACCTCGTTGGCGTCCGCGATCGCCGCGGCCGAGTCGGAGGGCAAGTCGCTGTCCGCCGTTGCGCTGGAAGCGGAAGCGCTCGACCAGGGTCGGCCAGTCGCCGAAATCCGCGACGCGCTGGCGCGCGCACTGGCGGTGATGCGCGGCGCGGTTGAGCGCGGGAGTGCGGGCGACCTGAAGAGCGCGAGCGGCCTGGTGGGCGGCGACGCCGCCAAGGTCCATCACTCCACGGCTGGACCGCTCGCCGGTACCCTGTTCCGGGATGTCCTGGCACGGGCGCTCGCCGTGCAGGAGGTCAATGCGGCAATGGGAGTCATCGTTGCCGCGCCGACCGCAGGTGGCGCCGGCGTGCTTCCGGCAGTCCTCACCGGAGTGGCCGACGCGCGCGGACTGCCCGATGATCGCGTCGTTGATGCGCTGGCCACCGCGGGATTGATCGGCGCCGTTGTGGCGGAACGCGCATCGCTCTCCGGGGCGGAAGGTGGCTGCCAGGCCGAAACAGGGGCGGCGGCCGGGATGGCCGCAGGAGCCGCGACCGAAATGCTCGGCGGAACACCGCGACAGGTCGGCCACGCCGTGGCGCTGGCGCAGCAGGGAACGCTCGGGCTCGTGTGCGACCCCCTCGGCGGACTGGTCGAGCTGCCGTGTGTCTTCCGCAACGCCACGGGCTCCGCGATCGCGCTCGCCGCGGTCGAGATGGCGCTCGCAGGCGTGGAGTTTGCGATTCCGGCCGACGAGGTGATCGACACGATGGGACAGATCGGCCGCGAGATGGACGTGCGGTATCGCGAGACGGCGGGCGGCGGGCTGGCGGCCACGCCGACCGGCAGGCGGCTCGCGCGCGAACGGCTTGTGTCCATCAAGCGCTCGCAGGGGTAGAATCAGCGTATGCGTTCCGGTTCTCCCGTCATCGCATTTCGGATGGCCGCCGTGACCCTCGCGCTGGCGGCCGGAACGCCGATCGCCGCGCAGTCCGGCGCGATCGCGGGAACCGTGTTCGACTCGTTGCGTGCGCGCATGCCCGTGCGCGACGCCACGGTCATGATCGTTGAGCTTGCGCGCACGGCGAGCACCGATACGCGCGGCCGATTCCGCTTCGACAGCGTTCCGGCGGGGCGCTACAACGTGACGTTCTTCAGCGCGATCCTCGACTCCTTGGGTATGGGTGCGCCGACGGCGACGGTCACGGTGTCGGGCGGTGGTCAATCCGAGACATGGCTCGCGTTGCCATCGCCGGCCGATCTCTACCGGCGGCTCTGCGGCCCGCCGCGCGACCAACAGCTCGGCGTCGTCGTCGGCCGCGTACGCGACGTGGATAGCGGTCAGCCGATCGCCGCGGCGACTGTCGAGACGTTCTGGGCGGAGTTCGAATACGTGGATCGCGCGTTTCGGCGCCGCCTGTTGAAGGCGACCACACGGTCGGGCCCGCAGGGCTCGTACATCCTCTGCGGGGTCCCGTCGGACTTGCCGCTCGACCTGACGGCCAGGTCGGGGGTCTTCCAGGCGGGACCGCTCACGGTGTCGCACGACCGCGATGTCGTCCTCCTGCGGGACATCACGGTCAGCGTACGCGATTCCGCCGCGCGCGCCGACACCACGGTCTTGGTCCGGGACTCCGCCGCGGTTCCGCGCGGGACCGGTATTGTCCGCGGCCGCGTCAGGGAACGCACCGGCCGTCCCGTGGCCGACGCGCCGGTCCGCGTGGTCGCCGATGCGCGCGAAACCCGCTCCGGCCCCGACGGTTCGTTCACGCTCGTCGGCGTGCCGGCCGGCTCACGCATGGTCGAGGGGCGAGCGATCGGCTACGGTCCGGCCACGTCGGTCGCCGATGTCCCGACCAACGGAACGGTGGCCGTTGAGATCACGTTCGACCGGCGCGCCCAGGAAATGAAGGCGATCACCATCATCGGCCAGCGGCGGCGACCGGAGTACAGTGGATTCTCGGAGCGCATGAGCTTGGGGGCCGGCCGGTTCATCGATGAAACCGAGATGAGGCGTCGGCCGGTGGCCAGGATCGGCGACGCCATTCGCCGCGGCGGCAATGTGACGTACGACATGACGTCCATCGGCCCGGAGCTGAAGATGCGCCCCACGGGTTCGATGTCGAACGATTCGCGCTGCACGCCGAACTTCTACCTCGACGGCGCCTACATCGCGCCGCCGTCAAGCGTCGAACGCCAGACCCTGCTCCAGATGATCGAGTCCCTCGTGCTTCCGGAGGACGTCATCGGCATCGAGATGTACGCCTCGCTGGGCACCGTCCCCGCGCAGTTCGACCGGGGCAACAACTGCGGGGCGATCGTTATCTGGACGCGGTAGCGCGGAGGAGGTCCCTACCTATATAGTAGGGGACCGTTGGACCGCCGCTGGCGCCAACCGCTGTGTCGGAGCGAAACTTCCGGGGTGCCAGCACCCGTAGTCGGCACCGCAGCATAGAGTTCGTCGGCCGTTTGCGCGGAGTGGTGGGCATGGTGACCAAGGACGACATTCAGGCGTTCCTCGACCGGCTGGCCGGTTCGGGGACCACATACACCGAAGTCTCGGACGGCCTCTGGGATCTGCGACCCGGCGGCGCGCTCGATTTCAGTGTCGCCGTGCACTATTCGCCGCCGGTAGTCGTCCTGCGCATTCGCGTGATGGACTTGCCGGCCGATTCACGCCAGACGGCGCTCACGCGCCGCCTGCTCGAACTCAACGCCACGGACCTGCTCCATGGTTCGTACGGCATCGAGGGCGACACGGTCATCCTCACGGAAGCCCTGGAACTCAGCCACCTCGATTTCGAGGAATTCCTGGCATCATACGAGAGCATCACGCTCTCCCTGGCATCGCACATTCGCGAACTCGCGACCTTCAGAGAGGCTCGCTGACGATGGGCATTTTCGATCGCATCGCCACGCTCTTCAAGTCCAACATCAACGACCTGATCTCCAAGGCGGAGAATCCGGAGAAGATGCTGGACCAGATCGTGCTCGACATGAAGAACGACCTGGTGCGCGCCAAGCAGCAGGTCGCCGCCGCCATCGCCGATGAAAAGCGACTGAAGGACCAGGCCGAGCAGGAGTACAAGACTGCGCAGGACTGGGAACAGAAGGCCATGCTCGCGATCAAGGAGAACCGCGACGACCTGGCGAAGCAGGCGCTCCT
>Ga0194131_10001450_pt1 | contig 40382 bp, 32 predicted proteins | sample TA2KigO120mmetaG_FD_148631 | JGI IMG/M metagenome (GOLD analysis project Ga0194131, IMG submission 148631) | Freshwater microbial communities from Lake Tanganyika, Tanzania - TA2015053 Kigoma Offshore 120m | ecosystem: Environmental > Aquatic > Freshwater > Lake | place: Tanzania: Lake...
GAGTTCAGCCGAGTCCCACGCGCGGGAGCGGAGTTCAGCCGAGTCCCACGCGCGGGAGCGGAGTTCAGCCGAGTCCCACGCGCGGGAGCGGAGTTCAGCGGAGTCGCTTGATTGACGGGGGCGCGAGATTTGACGATCATCCCCGCCGATGGCAGCAAGCGCGCCCCGCGACCCGAACGACCGGCGCTGGCGCGGCTTCGTCGCCGCCAGCGCTCGTCTCGCCGGCGACGCCGAGCCGGCCGACGTCTTCGCCGCCATCCTCGACGCGGTGATCACCTTGCTCGACCTCGAGGCGGCGAGCATCGGCCTGATCGACCCGACCGGCACGCGCGTGCGCTTCGTGCTGTCGCGCGGCCCGGCGAAGCTCGACGAGTTCGAGGTCGAGGTCGGCGTCGGCATCGCCGGCTGGGTCGCGAAGACCGGCGAGGGCCTGGTCGTCAACGACGTCGCGCGCGACCCGCGCTTCTTCAAGGGCATCGACGAGAGCTCGGGCTTCCAGACGCGTGCGATCCTCTGTGCGCCGCTCGCGCACGAGGAGCGCATCCTCGGCATCATCGAGGCGATCAACCCCAACCGGCGCGACGCCTTCACCGAGGCCGATCTCGAGCTGCTGACCGCGTTCGGCGCGGTCGCGGCGAGCGCCATGGAGCGCGCGCGCGCGGTGTCGGCGCTGCGCGGCAGCAACGCCGAGCTCCGCGCGGCCGCGAGCGAGCGCTACAAGCTGGTGCTCGGGCCGAGCCGTGCGATGCGCGCCGTGCTCGACCTCGCGTCGACCGCGGCTGGCTCGTCGAGCACCGTGCTGCTGCTCGGCGAGAGCGGCACCGGCAAGGAGGTCGTGGGGCGCGCGATCCACCATTGGAGCACGCGAGAAAAAGGCCCGTTCGTCGCGGTCAACTGCACCGCGCTCAGCACCGAGCTGCTGGAGAGCGAGCTGTTCGGCCACGAGCGCGGATCGTTCACCGGCGCGGTCGCGCAGCGCAAGGGCCGCTTCGAGCTCGCCGACGGCGGTACGCTGTTTCTCGACGAGATCGGCGAGCTGGCGCCGAGCCTGCAGGCCAAGCTGCTGCGCGTGCTGCAGGACCGTGAGTTCCAGCGCGTGGGCGGCGAGAAGACGATCCGCGTCGACGTGCGCATCGTCGCCGCGACCAACCGCGACCTGCGCGTGGCGGTGCGCGAGCGAACGTTCCGCGAGGACCTGTACTACCGGCTGAACGTCATCACGATCGACCTGCCCGCCCTGCGCGAGCGGCTCGAGGACGTACCGGGTCTGGTCGAGCACTTCGTCGAGCACTTCTGTCGCGAGATGGGCCGCCCGTTGCTCCAGGTCGCCGACGAGACGCTGGCCTGCCTGCGCGCCTACCCGTGGCCGGGCAACGTGCGCGAGCTGCAGAACGCGGTCGAGCGCGCGATCGTCCTCACCAGGGGCGCCACGATCCGGGTCGCGGACCTGCCGCGCGACATCCGCGAGCCGGATGTTGGTGCCGCGCACGCGGGCAACGGCGCCAACGACGTTCCCGACGAGCTCGACTTGCGCGAAGCGATCGACGTCTTCACCCGGCTGCGCGTCACGCGCGCGCTCGCCGCGGCGGGGGGCAGCCAGACCGACGCCGCGCGGCGTCTCGGCCTGCCGCAGTCGAACCTGTCGCGGCTGATGAAGCGCCTCGGCCTGCGATGAGCCTCGCTGGACGGTACCGGCTGGTCTGTGTTGCGGCCGGCCTGGCGGCCGCCTGGCTGCCCTTCCTGCTGCATGGCCCGGTTCCGGAGAAGCTCGACCGGGTGCGCATCAACGGCGCGCTCGCGGTGTGGGGCTGGTACGTCGCGCGCATGCTGATCGGCGTCGTGGTCGCCTCGACCACCTGGCCGCACCCGTGGTGGCTGCGCGGCGGGCTGTTCGGGGCACTCGTGATGCTGCCGTCCGCGATCTTCTCCGCCGCGACGCCGGGTTGCGGTCCGGACTGCGCGGCGATGAACGTCTCCACCGGCGCGCTGGTCGGACTGCTCGCGGCCGGGGCCGCATGGCTCGCTACGGGCCGGGACCACGCGTGAAGCTGAGCGGAGACGATGCGGGCCGGGCTCGCCTGCACGAGGGCACGCTCATCTCCCTCCTGCGACGTACCCTCGGCGAGCAGCCGCCGATCTCCTGGCAGCTCCGGCTGCCGAGCGGCTCGACGGTTCGCTTCGGTGCCCAGGAGCCCGCGTTCGCGGTCGCGATCCGCGACGACGCGGGGATGGCCGCGCTGCGCTCGCTCGACGAGCTGCGCCTCTGCGAGGCCTACATGGAGCGGCACCTCGACCTCGACGGAGACCTGCGTGCGGTCGTCGCGCTGCGCTCGCACCTCACCGACGCGAGCCGCTGGATCGGCCTCTGGCGGCGGCTGGAGCCGCTGCTCGTCGGCCGGACGCGCGCGCGCGCCAGGTGGGTGCAGCACCACTACGACGCCGACGACATCCAGCTCGCCTTCGTCGAGCAAAGCTACAACGCCTACACGCCCGGCGTCTTCGAGCATGACGACGAGCCGCTCGAGGACGCGACCGAGCGCAAGCTGCGCCTCGCGTTCGAGGGTCTCGGGCTACGCGCCGGTGACCGCCTGCTCGACGTCGGCTTCGGCTGGGGCCCGTTCGTCCGGTACGCGGGCCGGCGCGGCGTGCACGTCACCGGGCTCACGCTGTCGCGGCAGCAGCTCGCCTTCGTGCAGCGCGCCGTGGTGGACGCCGAGCGGCTGCCGGTCCGCTTGCTGCTCGAGGACTTCTTCGCGCACCGCCCCGCGGCACCCTACGACGCGATCACGGTGTGCGGCGCGATCGAGGAGCTGGCCGACTACCGCGGCGTGATGGCGCGCCTCGCCGCCTGGCTCGTTCCGGGCGGCCGGGCGTACTTCGACTTCCTGTCGGCGCGCGCAGACTTCGTCCTGCCGGCGTTCGTGAGCAAGCACGTCTTTCGCGGCGGGACGAGTCGCGTCTACCTGCCGCGTCTGATCGAAGCCGTGATCTCGTCACCGCTCGAGCTGTGCTCGCTGCTCGACGACCGGCGCAACTACCAGCGCACGTCCCGCCACTGGTACGAGCGCCTCGAGGAGCGGCGCGACGCGATCCGCAGCCGGCACGGCGAGCACGCCTACCGCCTGTTCCGGCTCTACCTCGCCGGCACCGAAGCGATGCTCGCCGACCCGTCGTACTTCGCGGGTGCGTACCGGATGCTGCTCGAGCTCCCGGCCGACGGGGCCGCCGCCGCCGAGCGTCACGCAGCGCCCTCCTGAGCGCGCCGGGCGACGACGCCCTCGAGCGCGGCGAGGTCGGTCGTGAGCCCCAGCACACGAAACTCCTCGCGTGCAACGGCGAGATGTTCCGCCGCGTCCCCGCCGGCGACGCGCAGCGCGGGGGTCCACGCCAGGGCGTTCGCGAGCGCGGCGTGCGTCCGGCCGTTCTCCGGACGCGTCCCGAGGCGCTCACCCTCGGTCAAGGCACGCGTCCACGTGTGCAGGGCACGCCGGCGCCGGCCGCCCAGCTCGTGCAGGCAGCCGACCAGGCGCAGGACCTCGGGCCGCAGCCACGCCACCTTCGCGGCCGCGGCCAGGGCACCGCGCGCCGTTCGGCGGGCCGCGCCCAGGGCGCCGCGCGCCGGTGCCGCCCGGGAGCTCCCGAGCTCGGCGAGCTGGAGCATCAGTCGCGACCGGAGCAGGTGGGCGCTGTACAGCGGCGGTACGCGGCCCATGCGCGCACGGAGCCGGTCGGCGTCGAGCATCGTCGCGCGCGCCTCGTCGATCTCCCCGCGCAGCACGCGCACCTTCGCCGCGACGCTGAGCGCGATCAGGTTGATGTTCGGATCCTCGTGCTCGGTCACGTAGGTCTGCGCCGCCGCGAGCGCGCGGTCGAGCTCCCGGCGCTCGGTGTAGAGGAACGCGAGCGTGCTGTGCCGGTTCGAGCGCGCCAGGTCGTAGCTGTAGAGCTCCTCGATCTGCTGGATCCGGACGCCGTGCTGCTCGGCCTGAGCGAAGCGGCCCTGCGCTACCAGCTTCGCCGCCTCGAGGCCGAGGTGGGAGGCGACGTCCCAGAGCTGGCCGACCCCGACCGCCGCGTCGACCAGTGCTGCGTCGATCTCGTGCCGTCGGTCCCAGTCACCGGCGAGGAAGTGGTGGAAGAAGCGCATCATCCGCACGAGGAAGACCTCGGCGACGTCGTCCGCACGGACGTAGCGCTCGGCGAGAGCGAGGAAGCGCTCCGACATCGAGAACGAGACGCCGCCGAACGAGAACAGGCCGATCATGCCGGCGTACATGCCGCCGGCGTTGCGCACCGTCGTGGGGTCGACCGCGCGCAGCGTGCGCAGCGTCTCGGTCGCGTCGAACACGAAGCGCGTCGGGTCGGCGGTGGTCTGCGCGCGTGCCCGGTCGAACATCAGCTCGATCAGCTCGCGATCCTCGTTCCGCGCCGGCGGGCGGGGGGCGGGCGCCCGGCGCAGCCACACGTCGCCGGCCACACGCACCAGCGTCGTCGCGGCGCGCACCGTCATCTCGGCAGCGTGACGGGGGACGCGCTTGCCGAGCAGCTCGATCGCCCGGTTGAAGTGCCGGCTCGCGTCCACCATGTGGCCGCGGTTCAGGAACGCCCCGGCCAGCCGCTTCTCGAGGTCGGCGAGCTTGCGCGCGTCTGCTCCGTCGCCGTGCAGGCGTGTGAACAGCTCGGACGCCTCCTCGAAGAACGCGAGCGCCTCGGCGGTCGCCGCGACGCGCGCCGCCTCGTCGCCCGCCTTGAACAGGAACTCCTCCGCGCGGTCGGCGTCGCCGGCCATGCCGAAGTGATAGGCGAGCATTCCGAAGTAGCCCGGGCTGCTCTCCGGCAGCTCGGCGCGCACCGCCTCGGCGACACCCCCGTGCAGCTCGCGACGCTTCGACTCGAGCAGCGACTCGTAGGCGGCCTGCTGGATCATGCGGTGCTTGAACGCGTACTCGACGACCCCGCCACGGCTCTGCTCGACCAGGAGCTGCGCTGCGACCAGCTCGCGCAGCTCCGCCTCGATCTCCGTCGTCGCGCCGGTGATGCGACCGAGCAGCGCCGCGGTGAAGCTCCGCCCGATCACCGACGCCGCCAGGGCGGCCTGCTTGCGGTGGGGCGGCAGCCAGTCGAGGCGCGACAGCACGACCTCCTGCACGGTTGCGGGGATCGTCGCACCGGAAACGGCGGCGGTCGCGCGCAGGCCGAGCGGCGTCACCTCGACGTGGCCCTGCTCGAGCAGCGCGCGCAGAACCTCCTCGACGTAGAGCGGGTTTCCCGCGGCCTGCGTCTCGACCCGATCGCGCACCTGGCGGGGGAGATCCCCGGGCGGGAAGAGGCTCGTGAGCAGGCGGCGCGTGTCCTCGACCGCGAGCGGCTCGAGCTCGATCTCGACGACGTGGCCGGCGGGCAGCGTCCGTGCCGCATCGCGCACCGCTTCCGCGGTCTCGGCAAAGCCCGGACGAGCGGCGGCGAGGATCAGGATCGGCGCATCGAGGACGATGCGGATCACGTCGATCAGCAGCTCGCTCGACGAGAGATCGGCCCAGTGCAGGTCCTCGAACACCAGCACCAGTGGCCGCTCGCGGGCGCTCACCACCAGCAGCTCCTTCAGGCCGCGCACGAGCAGGCGGTCGAGCGCCTCACCCTTGACGCTCGCCAACCGCTCGCGCTCCGCCGCGGCGAGCGGGACACCCATCACCGTCGCGACGAAGGGGAAGACGTCGTCGGCCGCAGGGCCGCACGCACGGTGCACGCGCCGGCGAAGGCGCTCGGCGGCGCGGACCTCGTCATCACCCTCCGCGACGCCGGCGAAGGCGCGCAGCAGATCGACCAGCGGGTGGTAGCGGAGCCCTCGGCCGATCGCGACCGATCTCCCCTGAAGCCACTCGAGCGCGCCCGCCTCGGCGCTTGCCGCCAGCTCCGCGAGCAGCCGCGACTTGCCGAGACCCGGCTCGCCGACCACGAAGGCGACGCCACCCTGCCCTGCTGTCAGCGCCGCCAGCGCGCCGCGCAGGGACGCGAGCTCGCGCTCGCGGCTGACGAAGCGCTCGAACAGGGTCTCCCCCGTCCCGACCGCCGGCCGGTAGATCTGCTCGCGCTCGGAGAGCAGCGCGTACGCGGGGGTCGACCCGCCGCGGCCGCCGAGGGGAAGGTCGGGTACCGCCTCGAAGGCGAAGTCGCGCCGCGTCGCCCGCCAGGTCTCGGTGCCGACGTAGACGCGGCCCGGCGGTGCGACGTCCTTCAGGAGCGACGCCACACCGACGCTGTCACCCATCAGCGCGAACTCGCGCAGCACGGGACCGCTCACGTCGGCCGCGATGGAGAGCCCGGTGTCGATGCCGACGTGCACCCCCAGCGGGGGCTCGAGGCCACGCGCCGCGCTGTACTCACGCACGCGACGCAGCATCTCGATCGAGGCGTTCACCGCGGCGCGCGGCGCGTCCTCGAGAGCCACCGGAACGCCGAACACGGCGAGCACGCAGTCGCCGAGATACTTCTCCACCGTGCCCCCGTGCTTGACGGCGACCTCGTGCAGCACGCGCAGGCAGCCGCTGACGATCTCGCGCGCCGCGCGCACCTCCATCTGCTCGGACATGCGCGTGAAGCCGGTGATGTCGGCGAACAGCACGGTGGCGCGGCGGCGCTCGGCCTCGGTGCCACGCTCGGGCTCGCCCGCGGCGAGCGCACTCTCGGTCTCGAGAGCGCCGGCGAGCCAGGCGGCCGTGATGAGGCGAAGCGGGTTCCCCGCGGCGCGTCGCACCACCAGCGCGCGTGTCGCCGGCGACAGAGCGCGCTCGCGGGCGACGTGCGCGACCAGTGCGTCGCAATCCGTCGCGGCGAGCGGCCCGAGGGCGATCTCCAGGCCTGCCGCTGCCGGTCCCTCCGGGATCGCACGGGCGCCCGGTTCGCGCAGCACCAGCACGCACAGCACGGGGCGCTCGCACGCGAGATCGCACAGCGGCCGCAGAGCGAGCAGGCATTCCTCGGCCGCGTCGTGCAGGTCGTCGCACACCACGAGCACCGGCCGGGGCACGGGGCGGGCGCGCAGCCGCGCGTTCAGGTCGGCGAGCTCCCCGGCCGTGGCCGGGTCACGGAACGACGGCCGGTGCACCTCCACCGTGCTCGCGTCGACCCGCGCCACCAGCTCGCGGCACAGGCGAGACTTTCCCACGCCGCTCGCACCCGACACGATCGTCACGCCACCGGCACCGGCGTGAAGCGCTGCGACGCGGTCGAGCAGTCGCGCGAGCTCCGCCGTACGGCCCTGGAACGGGGTCGCTGCGAACACGTCGAGCTGCTCCGGGGTGACGCCACGGCTCGGCGCGCGCTCCAGCGCGTAGCAGGCGACGACCTTCTCCTTGCCCTTCAGGCGCAGCGGCTCCAGCGGCGTGAAGGCGAAGTCGGCGCGCGCCTCCGTCCAGGTGTCGTGCCCGAGGTAGACGCCGCCTGCCGGCGCGCGCTCCTTCAGGCGCGCGGCGACGTTGACCGCATCGCCCATCACCGCGAACTCGCGCGTGATCGCACCGCGCACGTCGCTCGCCAGGACGTCGCCGGTATTGATGCCGATGTGCAGCGCGAGCGGCTCCGGGCTCTCGACCTGGCGCCGGTAGGCCGCGGTCGCGTCGAGCATCGCCGCCGCGGCGGCGACCGCCGCGCGCTCGGCGTGCGGCACCGCGAAGGGCACGCCGAACACCACCATCATCGCGTCGCCGAGATACTTGTCGACGGCCCCTCCGTGCCGGCGCGCGATCTCGTCGAGCAGCTTCAGCAGGCCCGACACGATGCGGCAGGCGGTCTCGGGGCCGGCGCGGGTGGACAGCGCCGAGAAGCCCAGGATGTCGACGAACGCGATCGTCGCCCGCCGCAGCGCCGGGGCCTCGCTCGGCAGTGGCTCCCCTGCCATGCCGACAGAGGTAGCCGATGGGTTGCTCAGGATCGAGGCGGTCCGGGCAGCTCGTCCGCCGGGGTCGCGAAGACCGGCGCGCCCGCGTGACGGCGCGCACGCCGCCACGCCAGGGCGAGGGCGGCGAGCGCCGCGACGACGCAGGCGAGCGCGAACGCGTCGCCGGTTCGGGCGTAGAGCGTCAGCCCGCTCGCCGCCGCAACCCGCCCGGCGATCGTCGCCTGGCTCGGAAACGGCACCTCGGCGACGACACGGCCGAGCGGGTCGACGATCGCCGAGGGCCCGGCCGTGGAAGCGCGCACCAGGTAACGACGCTGCTCGACCGCGCGCACCAGCGCCATGTCGCTCGCGATCGCCGCGTACTTCGCCGCCCCCACCCAGCTGTCGTTGGTGAGCGTCACCAGCCAGGCGGCGCCGGCGAGGACCCGCGCCGCCGCGAGACGCGGGAACATGGCCTCGTTGCAGATCAGGATCCCGGCCGGTCCGAGCCGCGTCGGCAGCGGCGCGGTCGCCGATCCCGGCGTGAACTCGCGCACGCGTCCGAAGCGCTCGCGCAGGCCGGCTGCACCGAGCAGCGGAAAGGCCTCCGCGAACGGTACGAGCTGCTGCTTCTCGTAGACGCCCGCGACCGTTCCGGTCGGCGTGAGCAGGAAGGCAGCGTTGCGGTAGCGTTCGACGCCACCGGCATCGCGGCCGTGGCGCGGGCCGCCGACCAGCAGCTCCGCCCCTGTCGGGTCGAGCGCGGCGGCGATCGCCGCACGGAAGGCGGGCTCCCGCTCGACGAAGAAGCTCATCGCGTTCTCCGGCCAGACCACGACGTCGGCGCGACCCCGTGCGATCGCATCGCGGGTCAGCGTCAAGTACTTATCGAGATTCGTGCCGTACATCTCCTCGCGCCACTGCGTGCCGAGGTCGAGGTTGCCCTGCACGACCACGACCTCGCCGGCCGCTCCGTCCGTCGTCGCCGGGATCGCGGCCCCGGGCGCGGAGAGTCGCCAGCTCCCGAAGCCGAGCACCAGCACCACCGCCGCGACGGCGCCGAGCGCGCCGCGCGCCGCGTGGCGCACGCCGTCGGGCGCGCTCCGTCGCGCGCGCCAGGCGACCCACAGCTCGACGAGCGCCGCGTTCACCGCGACGACGGGGAAGGCCACCCCGTAGACGCCGGTCACTTCGGCGACCTGCAGCAGCACCGGCACGCGCACCTGCGAGTACCCGAGCAGCGCCCACGGGTTGCCGATCAGCAGCTCGGTGCGGCCGAGCTCGACGGCCACCCAGGCACACGCCGCGAGCAGCGGCGTCGATGCTCGTGGCGCGCGCGCCGTCGCCGCGTACCAGGCGGTGAACAGCATGTAGAACACGCTCGAGGTGAGGATCGTGCCGCCGAGCAGCACGGCGACACCGACGAGCCAGGGCTGCTGCCAGTAGCGGACGATCGCGCCGGGCATCCAGTCCGCGACGACGCAGGCCATCGCCGTCCCCCAGGTGAAGCCGAGCACCAGGGCTGCCCGCGGCGACGTCCCGCGTGCGGCGACCAGCAGCGGCGTGACCGCGACCCAGGCGAGCCAGTGCCAGCCGGGGCCGGGGAATGCCAGGCCGTAGGCAACCGCCGAGCCGAGCGTCAGCAGGAGGCGCGCGCGCACGCTCGCTCGACGCGCCCGCGCGCGTTCACGGGTTCGGGCCGTACGATGCCCGGATCGTCTCGAGCGCCTCGCGGTACCCGCTGCAGCGTGCGCAGCTCGCGATGCTCGTCGCGTCGTCGCCGCACGCGTCGAGCGGCGCCGGGATCGTTCCGGCGCACGGCTTCGCGAGCCGCTTGCCGATCGTCTCGGCCGCGCGCACCAGCGCCATGGCCGTCGTCTCGTCGGTCGGAAGGGCCGTGCTCAGCGGCGACTCGGCGCCCAGGCAGAGCGCGACTGCGTCGCCGCTGAGCCTGCCGTCGTTGATGCGGTCGACGCAGCGGCGCAGCGCGTTGCCGGCGGACGCGACGTGGCTGATCGCCTGCTTGGCGATCGCCTTCTGGCAGCTGCGCTGCTTCGCGTCGTCGATCTCCTGCACGTCGCCGTACGCGAGGTCGGTCGTGCGCACCGCCGCAGCGCCCATCCGGTCGGACAGGCAGTTCACGAGCCCCGCGCTCGTGGTGCCACAGGCGTCGAGCTGCCCGATCAGCGTCGGGGTGCACTTCTGGTCGATCGACGTCTGCAGCACACCCAGCGCGGCGAAGAGCTTCGCGAGCGTGGTGACGTCACCGGGCGCGAACGGCTCGCCGTCAGCGGCGATCCCGCCGCAGGTCGTCGACGCAGGACCGTCGAGCCGGCCGCTCGCGATGCGGTCGAGGCAGGACTGTCGCGCCTTCGCCCAGCTCCTGAAGAGCGTCTGCGCGCCCTTGCCGATCGCGTCCTGGCACGCGTTCGCCGCGGCCGGTGCGACCGGCGGCGCCGCCGGAGCGACGGCCGGACAGAACGGCGTCGGATCGCACGCGTCACCGACGCCGTCGCCGTCGGTGTCGGCGTTCGCTGCGTCGGCGCGCTCGACGCACAGGTCGCTCGAGTCGAACACACCGTCGCCGTCGGCGTCACCGTCCACCAGGACGACGACGTCGCTCTGGTCGCCGTCCTCGTTCACGTCGCGGCCGAGGTCCGACTCGTGGGCGTCGCGGAACACGATCGGCGCGCCGAGGAAGGTGGTCGGCAGCGGCGGCAGGCGGAAGACGCCGTTTCGTGTCTTGACGATCTGCTTCGTCGCGCTGCGCACGTTGAAGATCTGCACCACGGTGTCGTCCGCGAAGCCGTCGCCGTCGAGGTCCTGTTCCCCCTGGTCGTCCTCGCGCGTCAGGAAGGCGACCGAGTCGCCGAGGATCTTGTACGGCAGACCCGGCTCGCAGCCCGGCTGCTCGCACTTGATGGTCGCCTGCTGGGTATCGACCACCTGGTTGGTCACCAGGTCGTAGACGCGCATCACGAGGTCGCTGCAGTCGGCGTCGGTGTTGTCGAACGCGATCTCGTTCTGGTCGTTGCAGTTGAGACGGAAGACCCCGTTCTCGCTGTCGCGGAAGGCGACCAGGTTGCCGCTCACCTCGAAGTCGACGACGTTGCGGCCGATCTCGACCGAGCCCGGCACGCCCTGGCGGTGCACGGCGAGGGCGAGATCCTGGCCGCCGTCGAAATTGACCGCGCGAACCTTCAGCGACACCGCCACGCCCTGGCAGCTGCTGCCCGGACAGTCGGCGGCCTCGTCGCAGGGACTGCCCGCAGCGCTCCCACCGGCGCACACGTCGGTCGCGCCGATCTCGAGCGCGTCGACGCCGACGAGGGTCGGAGGTGCCGAAGGATTGGCGAGCGAGGCGACGACCAGCGTGTCCTCGCCGACGATGCTGTCGCCGTCGGCGTTCCCGACCACGAGGCCCTCCGGCGCCGCGAGCGCCAGGATCTGCGACGAGATCGCGAGCTTGTTGGCGAAGCCCGACGCCGAATCGAGGCCGACGAGCGCGTCCGACGCTGCATCGTAGAGCTTCACCTCGGGGAACAAGGTCCCGAAGGCCTCGCCCGGGCGGATGAAGGCCGCCCGTCCGTTCGCGACCGAAGCGAGCTTGGAGCCGACGGTGGCATCGAGGCCGGCGCGCGTCAGGCCGGTCGTGGTGTCGAAGGCGCGCAGCCGGCTGTCGCGCGCGAACAGGCGGCCCGAGCCCAGGTTGCCGCTCTGCACGTAGACGTGCTCGCTGTCGGGGCTGATCGCCAGGCCGACGGACGCGAGCCCCGAAAAGCCACCGCCCGTCCGGCGGTTGAAGGTCAGGAGGCCGGTCGACGTGTTGCGATCGAGCGCCACCACCTGGGCGGCCGAGTTGACGAAGTAGAGGCCGGTCCCGTCCGGGCTCACCTCGATGCTCCGCCCGCCGCCGATGCCGTCGGCGTCGATCCCCTGAGCGAAGGTGCCGACGAAGGTGAGGAGCCCGGTCACGAGGTCGCGCGAGAAGATGGTGAGGCCGTCCTCCACGTCTGCGATCGCGTAGACGAACCGCCCGTCGGGGCTCACCGCGACGTCGTTCGGACCGCCGAGGAGCGTGCCGCCGTTGCCGTTGTCGACCAGCTCCTGGACGCGGTCGATCGCCGCCGAGTTGTTCTGCCGCGTGAAGACCGCAACGCGGTTGCTGCCGTGCACCGCGACGTAGACGTTCCGTCCGTCGGGGCTGGTCGCGACGCCGCGCGGATTGAGGAAGTCGGTGATGCAGACACGGGTCGCCGAAGGCACGCACCCGGCGCTGTTCTGCAGGATCCGCGTGAGAGTGAGAGTGAGTGCCGGTGTCACGGCGAAGCTGCTCTCGGAGACGTTGAACGCGGTGACGCTGTCCTCGAGCTCCGAGGTCGCGTACAGCGACGCGCGCCGCGAGAGGATCGTCCCGTCCGGAGTGAACGGGGTCACCGCGAGCCGCCTCGCACCCGGAACCGCGACGCTCGCCTCGAGCAGCGAACCACCGATCCCGATCGTGTCGGGCGACAGGGTGACCTTGAACGCCCCGACCCGGCCGGCCGTCGGGGCCGCAACGTAGAGGACGTTGCCCGACGGGTTGAACGTCACCTCGTCGGCGCCATTGGTCACGCCGCAGATGGTGCGCACACCGGAAGAGCCGATGAAGACGCTCGACCCCGTGGCGCCGTCACGCCGGCGGACCTGGATCTCGCCACAGTTCGCGGTCGAAGTCGGCCGGGTGCTGGCGATCAACCGGCCGTCCGGGCTGACGTCGACGCCAAGGCCCTGCTCGATGGAACCGCTCTGCGCCCCGAAGCCGACGTCCGGCTGGCGGAAGTAGACCAGGTCGCCGTCGATCGCGACCGGCTTGCGGTCGACGCCCGGGAACGGGCTGGCGACGAGCGCCGCGCCAGGCGCGTCCGGGGTCACGAGGTCGCCGGCCGCGGTCATGACGCGCAGCAGGTCGTCGGTCGCCGGCTCGCCGTTGCCGTTCAGATCGACGCCGCCCTGCTGCGCCTCGGACTCCAGGAAGGCGACGAAGTCGTCCGACGTATCGATCACGCCCCCCGTGATGGGGTTGACGATCGGCGACGCCGCGCGGCCGGTCAGCGTGCTGGTGAAGGTGGGAACGTCGATCACCTGCACGACGTCGTCCGCGATGTCGGCGTCGGCGCTGAACGGCGGACCGTTCAGGTTGCCCTCGATGCTCTCGTCGCGGGCGAACGCGACCGCGCGCGTCGCCGAGCGCAGGTTCGCGAGCGGCACCGCGGCGCCGGGCTCGACGGTCCAGCGCCCGGCCGGGATCACCACCGGACCGCGTCCGTTGCTCGCGCGCAGGTACTGCAGGTCGAAGATCGGCGGCGCGCCACCGAGCGTCCGCGCGACGCGCACGATGCCCTCCGCACCGTCGCTCGCACCGAAGACCTCGTTGCCCGCATCGGTCGCGCGCAGCAGCGGCGGCACGGGACGCCCGTCGATGGTGAACGAGCGCACGAAGCTCGAGTCGGGCACGTCGATCGGCACGCCGGGCGCGGACTGGAAGGCGTCGATGGTGGTCGAGCCGGAGAGCAGCGCCGCGACCGGCTCCGCCGGCCCGAGCGGCAGGACGTCGCGGTAGTCGAAGGGGATCAGCAGGCTTCCGCTGCCGTCGAGCGCCGCCAGCACGCGGGTCGCCGGCTGGTCGATCAACGTCTGGAACACGTTCGGCGGCGGCAGCACCGTGAGCTGGCGGAAGACCGTCTCGGCCTGCTTGTCGCACGTGGTGTCCGGGCGCGGCTGGAACAGCGGGCCGATGAGCGCCGCGGTCGCACCGCCGTTGAGCACGCGGACCTCGGCCGGGCCGGCGAGTCCATCGGGGAAGGTCGCGCTGGTGGTCGAGGGCATGGTGAAGCGCAGCGTCAAGCATGGGCCGGGGCCTGCCGCGCAATCTTCCACCGTGACGCCGCCGACGGTCACCACCGCTTGCGGGTCTCCGGCGGGAAGGAACGCGACCGTCACCACGTTGGCCGCGGCGCTGGTCGCGAAGCCGGGACCGTCGTCGCAGGCCTGGAGCGAGATCGTCACCTCGTCGCCCGGCGCGACGATCGGGCTCGTCACGCTGCCGAGCGTCGAAGGATAGCTCCGCTCGGCAGGCGGGATGATGTTGCAGAGGGCGTGCGCTGGCGAACGTGCCCCGAGCAGCGACGCCAGGGCGACGAGCATCCCGAGGAAGATCAGCGGACGCCTGGACCGCGGCCGGAGTCGCGCGCGCCCCGCGAACGGCAGCGCGTCGTGCGCGCCACGCACGGCCGCAGGGGCGGGCCCCGGCGAAGGGTCCGAGGAGCCGACATCGACACCGGGTACCACCCGCAAATGGGTAGCGCGCGCCGCCTGTGCTTGTCGACCAGAATCTTTGGTCGATGCCGGCACCGGCCGCAGGTCACCGAACGGATCGGGGTGGGGTCGTCGCGTCAGCACGCTGCACGCTGCAGCACGGTTCGTGCCACCCACGGACCGGAAGCGTCGGTGTCCACCTCCTCGCCGCACGGTCGCCGCAGCACTATAGCGATCCGTCGGCTCTCGAGGCTCGACCGGACCGAAGGTCCGGCGGCGAGCGGGCTCGGCGCGCCGCCAGCACCGTGTGGATGGTGGACGACGACGTGGCCTGCCCGCTCCTCATCACGGCACGCACCTCGCGCGCGCGCCGCGCTCTCTGCGGGTCGCAACGATATATCGAGCGGATCCGCGTGGGCGTGCGTTGCACACGTGGACCCGAGCCGACTCCGCGGCTCCCGCGGTCCTCCGGGCGCGGCGCGATGCTTGCAATCCGACCGTCGAGCGGCGCCGTCGCGCCGCTCGACGCGAAGGAGGAGAGTCATGCATCCCGAGTCATCGAACCGCGCCCGCAGCACCCGCGGGAGGGACTGCGCGCAGCGCCGCGCGCGGACCTCGCCGTCCCCGGCGGCGGCCCTGGCCGCGACCGTGGTGGTCGCGATCACTCTGCTGCAGGCATGCAGCTTCACGGCCGGCCAGTTCCAGAGCCCGCAGGACGTCTACGACATCCTCGACGAGTCGCAGTACGTCGAGCCCTACGCCGGCGATAGATGGACCGTGGTCGACGATCCCAAGCTCCGCGTCGAGCACGGCTGGGCCTGCGCCGCGGCGTCGAGCGCAGCGTCGAGCGAGTACATCGGCCTGCGCGTCGGTGGCTTCACCAGGCTGCCGAGCGGCTTCGACGGCACTGTCTTCCTCAACGGCTGGCACCTCGAGTACCAGAGGACGGACCACCACGTGGTCGGCTTCGGCACCAGCATCTTCAACATCGTGCAGCTGAACGACGTGCTGGTGTGGAACGCCGGCGGCGTGCTCAGCGACAAGAACGGCGACGACGCCTACCGCTGGTGCTACGAATACACGACGCTCGCGTGGGCGCGGCCCGAGCCCAGCCCGATCGTCTTGAAGCCGCGCGTCGACATCCAGGCGATCCACTCGGATCCGCAGGCGAACCTCATGTACGTCGACAGCGTCGCCAGGGACGGCGTCGACAAGATCCCCGGCAGCTTCAGGACGACCGGCAAGCCGCCGCGCGGCGTGCTGCTCGCCGGCTTCGGGTCGAGCTACACCGACGACGACCACCACGTCCTGCAGATCGGCTTCGACCTCGGCAAGGCCAAGGTCAGGCGCAAGCGGATCAAGTGGAAGTCGGACGTCGTCTTCCGCGACAACAACGGCGACGACGGCACGCGCTCGGCGTCGATCGTATCGGTGCTGACCGGCGACAGCGTCAACGTCTTCCATCCGGCGGGCGCCCGGGTCGAGGGCGGCGATGCGCCCGTGGGCTACGTGTCCAACGACCTGGAGCTGGCGGCGCGCAGCGGCGGCAGCGGAATCGTCGGCGCGTGCCTCGGCAGCCCGGCCGAGCGCACCGTCGAGATGGCGATCGTCACGCCACCCTTCACCTGGGCGATCCCGATGCTCACCGGCTGGGATCTCGGCAGCCCGTGCCGCGACAACCACCTGACCCACGTCGGCGCGTGGATCGAGGACTTCCGCTACGTGCGCGTGCCCGGCGAGTCGAACGGCACGCTCTACTACACGATCAAGACCAACTTCGGTGACAAGGACGACATCCCCGGCATGCTCGACCGGGTTCAGGTGGACGTGCTCGGCATCAACCTGCTGCAGTCGCCGGGCCTGGACCCCGGGGCGGGCCGTCCGGCGCCGGGCCCGCGCAAGCCGGGGCCGTTCGCTCCCTGAACGCGGGGCCCGACAGCGAAAGGGGGCACGACACCCGGTCGCGGTGCCGATGCCCCCGGGCGGTGCGAGCCGGGCGGGATCTTCGCGGATCCCGCCCGGCTTTGCTGCGTCCGCCGCACGACCGCAGCTGCAAGGGGATATATCGGCGCGATCTTCGCGGCCTCTGCCGGCAAGCCGTATCGGCGCTCCCTTCACGCAGGACGGGGCCTGCGACGCGCGCAGCCCGCGGCATCGACCTTGCTTTCTCCCTCCACGACGGCGCTCCACCCCGCCGTCGATGGAGGTCCGACATGGATTCGAACGTCGCAGCAGCTCTCGCCCCGAGTCTCCCCCGAGCGCTCGGAACGTCGTCCCGGCAACGCCTCGTCGCAGCAGTCGTGGCCGCGGTCGCGGCGGTCGGGCTCAACCTCCTCCAGGCCTGCTCCTAGACGTCCCCGGTGTCGCTGGACTCGCCGGAGAGCGTCTACAAGATCATCGACGACGCGCCCTACGTGAACCCGACCGAGCAGACGCGCTCGCTGGTCTTCGGCGCGCCCGGCAAGCTGCACGTCGAGCACGGGCGGAGCTGCGCCCGGGCGAACCAGGCCGCTTCCGAGACCTACATCGGCATGCGCATCACCGACAACGTGCTGCTGCCGCGCGGGTACACGGGCATGGTCTACCAGAACGGCTTCGAGCTCCAGTACGAGGACGCCGACCACCACGTCCTCGGACTCGGCGCGACGATCTACAACGTCCACCAGCTCGGCGACATCCTGTTCTGGGACGCGGGCGGGTTGATCAGCGACGTCAACGGCGACGACGACTACCGCTGGTGCTACTCGTACACCGTCGTCGCGTGGCCGAAGCCGCCAACCGGCGTCATCGCGCCGTTCGTCTCCCGCGTCGACATCGAGGCGGTGCAGTCCGACGAGACCTCCGCCCTGATCTTCACCGACGCCGGATCGGGCTCGGTGGACCGGATCAAGGGGCAGTACGTGTCGCCCGACCGGAAGCCGAAGGCCGTCCTGCTCTCGGGCTTCGCGGCGAGCTTCACGGACAACGACCACCACCTCCTGCAGTTCGGCTTCGATCTCGGCAGACCGAAGCTGCGCGGCCGCAAGGTGAAGTGGCGCTCCGACGTCGTGCTCAAGGACAACGACAAACCGCCGTTCCGCTCCGCCGAGATGGTGTCGATCCTGAAGGGCGAGAGCGTCGAGGTGTTCCACCCGAGCACCGTCGTCGTCGAGGGCGGCAACGTGACGAGGGGCTCCGTGAGCAACGACGTGCGCATCACCGCGGCCAAGTCGGAATTCTTCTGCGCCGCGGTCGGCAACCCGTTCACGCGCCGCCAGGTCGTCGTCCAGACGCCTCCCTACACCTGGGCGATGCCGATGCTGACCGGCTGGGACCTGCGCGAGGCGTGCAGCGACCAGCACAAGCGCACTGTCGGCGCGTGGATCGAGAGCTTCAGCTACGTCCGCGAGCCGGGGGCTGCGAACGGCACCCTGCGCTACACGGTGGCGACCGCCTTCGGCGACTCGGACCCCGGACCCGCCTTCGAGAGCCTGCAGGTCGACGTGCTCGGCATCAACCTGCTGGGGCCCACGACCGGCTTCGACCCGGGCGGCCTTCCCCCTTTGCAGCCCTTCAACCCGGGCCTGCGCTGAATCGGCTCTCGCGCGGCACCGGCGTCGCGAACCTTCGGCGGCTGGGCGGGTCGACCAGCGGCGACCCGACGAGGAGCACCCGGACCCTGCGGCCGGGTGCCCTCGTCGGGACGACTCCGGCGGGGCGCCCGAAACGTGGGGCCCGCCGTCGCGGGGATCGAGGTGCCGAGCGCCTGGCCCCCCGTCGGGCACCCGCATCGTGGCGCTTCGGCCCTGCGACGGCCCACCGGGGCGGGATCAGCGCGGCCCCTTCGGCCAGTCCTTCGACACCCGCAGCGACCAGCGCGGCGCGCGCCGCTCGAGGAACGCCATCACGCCCTCGAGCGCGTCTTCACGTCCCATGACGACGTGGTGCAGCGCGGTCTCGCGGCGGCCGATCTCGTCCTTCGACAGCGCCTCGCCGTCCCAGAGCAGGCGCTTGCACAGCGCGACCGACAGCGGCGCCGTGTTGACCGCGATGTCGCGCGCGATCTCCAGCGCCGCCGGCAGGACTTCGGCCGCGGGGAGCGCGCGGCTCGCGATGCCGAGGCGCTCGGCCTCCTCGCCGCGGAACGTGCGCCCCGTCAGGAAGAGCTCCGCGGTGCGCGCGCAGCCGATCGCGCGCGGCACGGTCCAGTGCGAGTACGCGTCGGGGATCACGCCGCGCCGCACGTGCAGGAATCCGTACTTGCCCTCGTGCGCGAAGATGCGGACGTCGCACTGCATGGCGAGCGTGAGGCCGATGCCCACCGCGTGACCGTTCACCGCCGCGATCACCGGCTTGCGGATCGCGAACGCGGGCGGCTCGACTCCGGCGGCGCTGAACCCCTTCTCCTCGCGCTTCTCGAACGTGCTGCCGTCCGGAGCGAGGTCCGCGCCGGCGCAGAACGCGTCGCCCGCACCGGTGAGCACCACCGCGCGGACGTCGTCGTCCTCGTCGCACGCGGTGTAGGCTCGTCCGAGCTCGACGCCCATCAGGCCGCTGAACGCGTTCTTCTGCGCCGGTCGGTGCAGCGTGATGACCGCCACGCCGTCGCGGAGCTCGAAGCGGATGTCCTGGTACGCCATGCGGGGCCTCCGCGTCCGTCGTACGTCCCCGTGCCGCGGCACGGCAAGCGGCGGACCATCGTCCCTTCCTTCCTTGCGGCATTTCCGATCGGGAGTAGCGTCAGGTGCGATGGTCGATCAGGTGCGAGGCGAGATGCTGCCGCTGCTGGACGAGATCGCGCACCAGGAGAGCGTCGTCGCGTCGGTGGGCGCCGCCGACTTCTTCCGGCGCGTCGCCGCCACGATCGCCGAAGCGCGCGAGGTGGACGACCTCGGTGGGCCGTTCATGGAGCTGTCCACCACCGCGTTCCGTGGCTTCGTCCTCGACGCGCACGCGACGGTGCTGATCGACCAGCTGCTCGAGCGCGCGCAGCTCTACGCGCTGCTGTTCTCGTCGCACGGCGAAACGGTGCAGTGACCCGACCGCTGCGGCCGGAGACGGAGCCGCCGCGAGCACCGCGCACCGGTCCGCGTCCGCACGCTTGAAGTCGTCGGACCGCGCGCGGATGATCGGCGGGCATGGAACCCGCTCGCCCGCGAAGCGCCGCCGCCCTCGCCGACACGCTCGCGCTCGCCGCCGCCCTCGCCGACACGCTCGCGCTCGCCGCCGCCCTCGCCGGCACGCTCGCGCTCGCCGCCGCGCCGCCGCCCGTCCGCGCGGCCGAGGATGCCGGCCGCGGGACGTACGAGGTGTGCCTCGACGTCACCGAGGACATCCGTGCTCTCGGCAGCGACGACGCCTTCGTGTGGGAGCCCGCGTCCGATCGCCTGGCGGCGCTGGGTCCGGCGGCGTGGCCCGCGCTGCTGCGCGCCCTGGACCGCGAAGGGCCGGCGGTGCGCGAGGCGATCGTCGGCATCCTCGCGTCCGGGACGGAGGCCGACGACGCCGTGCGCGAGCGGCTCGGACGCGTGGCGCGACGGGATCCCGAGCCCGACGTGCGCGCCGTCGCGGTGCCGGCGCTGCGCAAGCTTGCCGGTGCGGCGAGCCGCGACGTGGTGGTCGCGGTGCTCGACGATCCGAGCCCGGCCGTGCGCCGCAAGGCGATCACCGCCTGCACGGGACTGTGCACCGACGAGGCGGCGCTCGCGCGGCTCGTCGCGCTCGCGCTCGGCGACGAGCCGCTGTCGAACGCGCTGCAGGCGAAGCGGGTTCTGTGGAGCTTGACGGCGGACGGGAGCGACGCAGCCGTGGTCGCGAAGGTGCGCGCCGCCTCGATCGCCGCGGCGCGCGACGCGGCACCTGCGGGGGCCGCGGAGCGTCGCACGCTGCTCGCGGCGCTGCTGCTCGCCGAGATCGGCGACGACGCGCGTCTCGCCGACGTCGCCCGCGCGACGGGGACGGATCAGCCGGTCGAGCTCCGCGGCCACGCGATCCACGCACTCGGCCGGCTCGGCGGCGCGGAGCACGTCGCGCTCCTCGCCGGTCTGCAGCAGGACGCCGCGGTCGGCATCTACGCGCACGACGCCCTCCGGCGGATGGCGGCGCGCGGCGTCCCGGCCGCCGGCGAGGCCGCAGAACGGCACACCGGGCCGCGCGCGCCGCAGCCATTGCCGCGGCCCTGAAGCACACGCGAAGAGAGCCGAGGGGCGGCTGCCCCTCGGCTCTCTCCTCACCACGAATCCCGGGATGTCGGGATCAGGGGACGTGCGGGGTGCGCTGCCCCGTGCGGGCGAAGTCGATGCCCGCGCCCGGTCCGAACAGGCGCGCACCGACGGTGAAGGTCTGGCAGATACCCACGACGACCGACTGCGTCGAGTTGACCTTCAGCTTGGTCGGGCCCGGGGCGCCGCTCTGCAACCCGCCGATCGCCGCGCAGTCCGCGCGCCAGCTGCCCGCGACGTTCGCGTCGCCGCGATAGGTCGCGTCGTCGAGGAAGCAGCGGATGGCGCCGTTGTAGCTGATCGCCTCCGTGTCGCCGCAGCCGCTGCCCAGGATGTCGACCTCGGCCAGGTCCGCCTTCAGGTTGACCTTGCCCTTCTTGAGCTCGGTCGCGATCACGAGCCCGTTGCCGCCGGCGGCCGGCGTGAAGAGGTCGGCGTCGGCGATGCAGATCACCACGTCGCCGTCGGCGGTGCCAGGCCCGGCCAGCGTCTGGATCTGCGCCTGCAGGGAGCACGGCTTCGACGACTGGATCTTGGACTTGGCCAGCGTGTTGTCGATCGTGCCCGTGCTGTTGATGTCGACGACGGTGTTCTGCGACGTGTCCTTCGCACCCGCCCACGCCATGGACACGAGCGCGAACGAGAGGACGACGGTTCCGAGAGCGATTCTTCGCATGTTCCCTCCTTGTTGGGTCCCTCGTTCGAACGTGCCGCTCGACGATGGGGGTGCCGTGATCGGACATCGTGCTGCGAGAGAGGTTCGCGACGCCGCTCGCGATAGTCCGGTCAAGACATCATCGACGACGCGACGCGGCACGCGGCAGGGCCCGGGCGTGGCGTGCGTCGGCGTGCACCCGCGTGTGTCGTCGGGCGTCGGCGTGCGTCCGCGATTGACAGCCCCCCGCATCCGTGGCGGGAGGGCCCGATGCCGGTCGAGACGACGCCGACACCCGCCGAGCGGCCCGAGGTGCACGGCTTCGTCGCCCGCGGCCTCGAGCCGGTGCGCGAGGCGTTCGCGCGCAACTTCGCGGAGCGCGGCGAGATCGGCGGCGCGTGCTGCGTCTACCTGCACGGCGAGCCGGTCGTGGACCTGCACGGCGGCATCGCGGACGCGGCGACCCAGCGCCCGTGGCAGGCGGACACGCTGCAGCTCGTGTTCTCGGCGACCAAGGGCGTCACGGCGACCTGCGTCCTGATGCTCGTCGAGCGCGGTGTCATCGACCTCGACGCGCCGGTCGCGCGCTACTGGCCGGAGTTCGCGGCGAACGGCAAGAGCGCGATCCCCGTGCGCTGGCTGCTGTCGCACCGCGCCGGGCTCGCGGCGATCGAGGGCACGTTCACGCTCGACGAGGCTCTGTCCTGGGATCCGGTGGTCACGGCGCTCGCTGCGCAGGCGCCGCTCTGGGAGCCGGGCACGAGGCACGGCTACCACCTTCGCTCCTACGGCTGGCTGCTCGGCGAGCTGGTGCGGCGCGTCGACGGCCGCACGGTCGGGCGCTTCCTCGCCGACGAGATCGCGGGTCCGCTCGGCCTCGACCTGTGGATCGGGCTTCCCGCCGCGCAGGAGCCGCGCGTCTCGCGCATCGTTCCACCCGCGCCGCCCCCGCCCGACGTCCAGGAGATGATGGCGCGGCTGTTCGCGCCCGACACGGTCGCCGGGCGCGCCCTCAGCGGACCGTCGAACCTGTTCCACTACGACGACATGTGGAACCGGCGCGCGCTGCACGCAGCCGAGCTGCCGTCGTCGAACGGGATCGCCACCGCGCGCGCTCTCGCGCGGCTGTACGCGGCCCTGGTCGGCAAGGTGGACGGCATCCGCCTGCTGCGGCCCGAGACCGTCGCCGCCGCGTGCACCACGCAGTCCGAGGGCGGCGACGCGGTGCTCTACCTGCCGACGCGCTTCGGCCTCGGCTTCATGCTGCCGCCGGCGCTCTGCCCGTCGGCCGGCGGCAGCGCGTTCGGGCACCCCGGCGCGGGCGGGTCGCTGGCGCTCGGCGACCGCGCGCACGGCGTCGGCTTCGCCTACGTCATGAACCGGATGAGCCTCGCGACCGCGGGCGATCCGCGCGCCGACCGGCTGGTGGCCGCCCTCGCACGCTGCCTGGATGCTTGACGGCCCGGGCGCCCCGCGCCGGCGGTGCGAGCCGGCCTAATGAGCAGCGTTAGGAGTCTTCCCCGAGGCCCGCGAGACACATCCGGACGACTTCGGTCGGATGAATTGCAATCATGTCGGGAACCGCTAGTGAGGAGATATCCTCATGAGTACGCCACGCTTCCAACTTCGCTCGTCGATCGGAAAGAAGCTGCTGAACGGCCTGACCGGCGTTCTGCTGCTCCTCTTCATCGTCGCGCACCTCGCGGGGAATCTGACGATCTTCGTCGGCAAGGACGCGCTCAACGGGTACGCCGCGGCGACGCACAGCCTGGGCGCCCTGCTGATCGTCATCGAGCTCGGCCTCGCCGGGCTGTTCCTCGCGCACGCGGTGTCGGCGATCTCGGTGTGGCGCGACAACCGGGCCGCCCGCGACACGCGCTACGTGGTGTCGAAGAGCAAGGGCGCGCAGAGCAAGCAGACCCTCGCGTCGCGCACGATGATCGTCACCGGCCTCGTGCTGCTGGCCTTCCTGATCCTGCACCTCTGGCAGTTCCGCTTCGGCCCCGACCACCGCACCGCGTTGCCGGGCCACGCCGGCGACGTGTGGGACCTGCACCGCATCGTCGTCGACACCTTCAAGGACCCCATCTGGACCGGCCTGTACGTCGCCGTGATGGTCCTGCTCGGCTTCCACCTGCGGCACGGCTTCTGGAGTGCCTTCCAGTCGATCGGCGCGCTCAACCCGAAGCTCCGCCCGCTCGCGTTCTCGGCCGGCCTGATCTTCGCCATCGTCATCGCGGTCGGCTTCCTGGTGCTGCCGATCTTCGTCTATCTGGCGCCCGACCCGAACGCGGGCGTCGTCGGTCTGGTGAAGCCATGAACGCTCCCGCCATCGCCCTGGTGCAGCCATGAACGCGCCCGCCATCGGACAGCTCGAAGTCGTCGACGGGAGCCTCGATGCGAAGGCGCCGGGCGGCGACATCCGGACGCGCTGGGACCGCCACCGCTTCGAGATGAAGCTGGTGAACCCGGCGAACAAGCGGAAGTACACGGTCATCGTCGTGGGAACGGGCCTCGCCGGCGGATCCGCCGCCGCGTCGCTCGCCGAGCTCGGCTACAACGTGCTGAACTTCTGCATCCACGACAGCCCGCGGCGCGCGCACTCGGTCGCGGCGCAGGGCGGCATCAACGCCGCGAAGAACTACCCGAACGACGGCGACAGCGTCTGGCGCCTGTTCTACGACACGATCAAGGGCGGCGACTTCCGCGCCCGCGAGTCCAACGTCTACCGCCTGGCGCAGCTGTCGATGAACATCATCGATCAGTGCGTGGCGCAGGGCGTGCCGTTCGCGCGCGAGTACGGCGGGCTGCTCGCCAACCGCTCGTTCGGCGGCGCACAGGTGTCGCGCACGTTCTACGCGCGCGGCCAGACCGGACAGCAGCTGCTGCTCGGCTGCTACGGCTCGCTGATGCGGCAGCTCGAGCAGGGACGCGTCAAGCTGTTCCCGCGCCGCGAGATGCTCGACCTCGTGCTGGTCGACGGGCACGCGCGCGGCATCGTCTGCCGCAATCTCGTCGACGGCAAGCTCGAGCGCTACGCGGCCGACGCCGTCGTCGTCGCGACCGGCGGCTACTCGACCGTCTACTACCTGTCGACCAACGCGGTGCAGTCGAATGCGACCGCGATCTGGCGCTGCCACAAGCGCGGCGCGCTGTTCGCGAACCCGTCGTTCATGCAGATCCACCCGACCTGCATCCCGCAGATGGGCGAGGGTCAGTCGAAGCTGACGCTGATGTCGGAGTCGCTGCGCAACGACGGCCGCATCTGGGTGCCGAAGAAGCAGGCCGACAAGCGCGCGCCGAAGGACATCCCGGATTCCGAGCGCGACTACTTCCTCGAGCGCCGCTACCCGGCGTTCGGCAACCTGGTGCCCCGCGACGTCGCGTCACGCGCGGCAAAGCAGATGTGCGACCAGGGCTACGGGGTCGGTGCGACCGGCCGCGCGGTGTACCTCGACTTCGCGGAGGCGATCGGTCGCCTCGGCGAGAACGTCGTGCGCGACCGCTACGGCAACCTGTTCGACATGTACCACGAGATCACCGACGAGAACCCGTACAAGGCTCCGATGCAGATCTACCCGGCGCCGCACTACACGATGGGCGGGCTGTGGGTGGACTACAACCTGATGAGCACGATCCCCGGCCTGCACGTGATCGGCGAGGCGAACTTCTCCGATCACGGCGCGAACCGCCTCGGTGCGTCGGCGCTCATGCAGGGTCTCGCCGACGGCTACTTCGTGCTGCCGTACACCATCGGCAACTACCTCGCCTCGATGACGCCCGGGAAGGTCAAGGAGGATCACCCGGCGTTCGGCGAGGCCGAGGCGAACGTGGTCGGCAACGTCCGGAAGCTGCTCTCGCTCAAGGGCAAGACCACCGCGCGCGAGCTGCACTGGAAGCTCGGCCGTCTGATGTTCGACCACGTCGGCATGGCCCGCAACGCGAAGGGCCTGGTCGAGACCATCGACAAGATCCGCGCACTGCGCGCCGAGTTCTGGGAGAACGTGCAGGTCGAGGGTTCGGACCAGGACGTCAACCAGGCGCTCGAGTACGCCGGACGGGTGGCCGACTACTTCGAGCTCGCCGAGCTGATCGCGATCGACGCGCTGTCGCGCGACGAGAGCTGCGGCTGCCACCTGCGCGAGGAGCACCAGACCGAGGAGGGCGAGGCGGTGCGCGACGACGCCAGCTATTCCTACGTCGCCGCGTGGGAGTACACCGGCGATTTCGGCAAGCCCCGCCTGCACCGCGAGAAGCTCGAATTCGAGAACGTCCACCTGGCGACGCGGAACTACAAATGAGCGCACAGAACGGAACGGGACCCCGCTCGTACAAGCTGAAGGTCTGGCGGCAGCCGCGCGGCGCCGCTGCCGGAAAGCTCGTCGACTACGAGGTCGCGGGGATCGACGCCAACATGTCGTTCCTCGAGATGTTCGACCAGCTCAACGATTCGCTGCTGAAGCGCGGCGAGGAGCCGGTCGCGATCGAGAGCGACTGCCGCGAGGGCATCTGCGGCACGTGCGGCGTCGTCATCGACGGCATGGCGCACGGCCCGATCCCGAACGTCACCACCTGCTCGCTGCGCATGCGCTTGTTCCCCAACGGGTCGACGATCACCGTCGAGCCGTTCCGCGCGAAAGCCTTCCCGATCATCAAGGACCTGATCGTCGATCGCAGCGCCATGGACCGCATCCAGCGCCGCGGCGGCTACGTGTCGATGAACACCGGCTCGGCCCCCGAGGCCAACGCCATCCCGATCCCGCGCGACGTGCAGGAGTCGGCGATGGACTCCGCCGCCTGCATCCAGTGCGGCGCCTGCGTGGCCGCCTGCCCGAACGCGGCGGCGCACCTCTTCGTCGGCGCGCGCGTGCGCCAGTTCGCCCTGCTGCCGCAGGGCCACCCCGAGCGCAACGAGCGCGTGCTGGCGATGGTCGAGCAGATGGACGCCGAGGGCTTCGGCGACTGCTCGAACCACGGCGAGTGCGAGGCCGCGTGCCCGAAGGCGATCTCGATCGAGAACATCGCGGCCATGCGTCGCGAGTACCTGCGCGCGGCGGTCGGCAAGCGCTAATTTCCCCGGAGCCGCCGGCGAGCACGCGCCGGACGGCTCGCCGGAACCAGGCAGGCCCCGCGCCCGGCGCGAGGTCGCCAGGGTTGCAGGGCGACCTTGCGCGGGCAACGCTTCCGGGTCCTGCGACGCGTCGATTGTCCCTATTCGATATCCATGATAATCGAAAGTGGTGCTTTCCCGCGCTCCACGTCTCGAGCCCAGGCCGGCCGACTCGTACTTCCTGTGGGGACCGCGCCAGACCGGCAAGAGCTCGCTCCTGCGCGCGACCTACCCGGACGCGTTCCGCATCGACCTGCTCACGTCCGACGACTTCGTGCGCTACACGCGCCGCCCGGCGACCCTGCGCGATGACCTGGCCGCGCACCCCGCCGAGCTCGTCGTGGTCGACGAGGTCCAGAAGGTGCCGGCCCTCCTCGACGAGGTGCACTGGCTGATCGAGAACCGGGGTACGCGCTTCGTCCTCTGCGGATCGAGCGCGCGCAAGCTCCGGCGTGGACACGCCAACCTCCTCGGTGGCCGCGCGCTGCGGCGCGAGCTCTTCGGCTTCGTGTCCGCCGAGCTGGGACGAGACTTCGACCTCGTCCGCGCCCTGAACCACGGCGGGCTTCCCCGCCACTACCTGCGCGACAGCGCAGGCCCCCTGCTGCGCGCCTACGTCAACGACTACCTGAAGGAGGAGATCGCGGCCGAGGGCATCGTGCGCAACCTGCCGACCTTCGCGACCTTCCTCTCCGCGGCAGCGCTCGCCGACGCCGAGCAGGTCAACTACGCCACGATCGCGCGCGACTGCGGCGTCTCGGCACCCACCGTGCGCAGCTACTTCGAGGTCCTGGTCGACACGCTGCTCGGCCGCTTTCTCCCGGCCTACACGCGGCGCCCCAAGCGACGCGTCGCGCAGACGCCGAAGTTCTACTTCGCCGACGTCGCGGTCGCCGGTGTGCTCGCGAAGCGCGGTCGCGTCGAGCCCGGCTCGGCACTCTTCGGCAAGGCGCTCGAGAGCTGGATCTGCCACGAGCTGCACGCCTACCGCGCCTACCGCGAGCGCGACTTCGCGCTGTCCTACTGGCGCCTCGCCGGGGGGACCGAGGTCGACTTCGTCGTCGGCAACGGGGCGTGCGCGATCGAGGTCAAGGCGACGAGCCATGCCCACGCCGACCACCTGAAGGGCCTGCGCGAGATCCGCGTCGACCACCCGGAGATCGGGCGTCGCATCCTGGTGTCGCTCGATCCTCGCCCGCGCCGCACCGAGGACGGCATCGACATCCTGCCCGCGAGCGACTTCCTGCAGCGGCTGTGGGCCGACCAGATCATCGACGAGGCCGTCGCGTCAAGCTGGAAAGGCACCGATGCGCTGCCCCTCCTGCGAGCACGGCAACCGCGCCGAGCGTCGTTTTAGTGCGGAGTGCGGCACCGCGCTGGCCGTCCTCTGCCCCGCGTACGGGGTCGCCAACGAGCCCGGCGAGAAGTTCTGCGGCGGCTGCGGGGCGTCGCTGAAGATCGTCACGCCGGGCACGGCTCCGTCGACGCCGCCTGCGTCTCGAGCACCCCTCATCGCCGCCACGCCCCGACATCTCGCCGACAGGATCCTCGAGGCGCGCGGTGCACTCCAGGGCGAGCGCAAGCAGGTGACGGTGCTGTTCGCCGACGTGCAAGGCTCCATGGGGCTCACCGAGCAGCTCGAACCCGAAGAGTGGTCGCGCATCATGCAGCGCTTCTTCACGATCCTCGCCGACGGCATCCACGCGCGCACCGGCGGCAACCCGTTATTCATCGAGGAGGTCGTGCAGGGCCTGATCGAGTCGGGGCACCTCGCCAGCACGCCGGGCGCTTACTGCTTGACGCGGCCGGTCGCGCGGCTCGACGTGCCGCCGTCGGTGCAGGCGCTGCTCGCCGCGCGCATCGATCGCCTGCCCGAAGGCGAGAAGCGCGTGCTGCAGACCGCGGCCGTCATCGGCAAGGAATTCACCGAGCCGATCCTGCGCCAGGTGCTCGCCGCCACCGGACGCGCGGGCCTCTCGGACGGCGACCTGGACACCGCCCTGGCGACGCTGGAGACGCGCGAGTTTCTCTACGAGACGTCGCTGTTCCCGGTGGCGGCGTACGCCCTCAAGCACCCCCTGACACAGGAGGTGGCGCTCGCCTCGCAGCTGCAGGACCGCCGCCGTCGAGTCCACGCGGCGGTGGCGGACGCGATCGCGACGGCGCACGCCGGCAAGCTCGACGAGCAGGCCGCGCTGCTCGCGCACCACCACGCCGTGGCGGGAGAGCATCTGGTAGCGTCGGAGTGGCACTCCCGAGCGGCGGTGTTCATCGACCAAGGCCGACTTCGGCGCGCCGCTCGTGAGCGACGACTACGCGCTGTGCATCTACGACGCCGGCGACGCGATCGCGAGCATGGTCGCCGACGCGGGCGGCATCTGCGGCACGGGGCCGTGCTGGAAGGAGACCACCACCGGCTTCGGCTACACCAATCGCACGATGTCGAGCAGCGGTGCCAAGACCGTCAAGCTGAAGGCGGGGACCGCCGGCAAGGCGACGATCTCGTTCCAGGGCTGCGGCGCCAAGCTCGCGATGCCCGACCTCTCGGCGGTGACCGGTCCGGTCACGGTGCAGCTGCACCGGAGCGGCGGCGCGCCGTGCTTCGGCGCCACGCTCGCCGCACCGTTCCTGCGCTCGGACGCGACGCAGCTCATCGACAAGGGAGAGTGACGGCCGCCGGCCGAGGCACGACGCCGGCCGGCGACCGGATGCGGGGCGGTTTTCGACCGGTCGGGCGGAACCCGATTGCCGATGGCCCCCGGGAGCGCGAAGAACATAGTCCCCATGCGCGACACCGCTACCGCCAGGACCCCGGCCCCGGAGACGGCCCCGCCCGCAGCCCCGGCCGTCCCGCCCGTCCCGACCGCGACCCTCGTCAGCCTGCCGCACAAGCTCTTCTACGGCGCCGGCGAGCTGGTGGTCGGCATCCGCATGGCGGCGCTGAACACGGTGCTGTTCCCGTTCTACACCGACGTGGCGCTGCTCACGCCGGCGCTGGTCGGCAGCGCGATCGCGGTCGGCCGGGTGTGGGACGGCGTCAACGACCCGATCACCGGCTGGCTCTCGGATCGCACCCGGACGCGCTTCGGGCGGCGCCGTCCGTTCCTCGGCGCGATGATCCTGCCGCTGGTCGCCTGCTTCGCGCTGCTGTGGCGTCCGCCGGTTGGGACGACGGGCGAGGTGTTCACCTACCTGGTCGGCGCGCTGTTCCTGCTCGACGTCTTCTTCGGCTTCTACGCGACGCCCTATCTGGCGCTCGGCGCCGAGCTCAGCACCGATTACGCGGAGCGCGCACGCGTCGTCTCGGTGCGCGCGATGTTCCACAACGTCGGCCTGCTGATCGGCGGCGGCGCGTTCCTCGGCATCGCGGCGGCGCTCGGTGGCGGCCGCGACGGCTACGCAAGCGCGTCGCTCGCGCTCGCGGCGATCATGCTGATCGGCGGCGCGACCGCGTTCTTCGGCACGCGCGAGCCCGCGGTCGCCGCCCGCGACGAGCGCGCGACCTTCCGCCGCCTGCTCGCGGATCTCAGGGCGACGCTCCGCCTGCGCTCGTTCCGCATCATCGTCGCCGGTAGCGCGATCGCGATCTGCGGCTCGTCGATCAACCAGGCGTTCGCGTTCTACGTGTTCCGCGACGCGTTCGGCGCCGACACGCGGGCCGGCCTCGTGATCGCGGTCTACCTGCTCGCCGCGACGGTGAGCTTCCCGTTCTGGGCGGCGGCCGCGGCGCGGTTCGGAAAGAACCTCGCGTTCGCGGTGTGCCTGTTCTGGAGCGTCGTCGGGCTCTCGCTGTCGCCGGTGATCGACGCGTCGTGGCCGCTCGCCGGTGTGCTCGCCTTCATCGTGATCGCGGGCATCGGGGTCGGCGGCTACGTGTTGCCACTCGCGATCGTCGCCGACGTGTTCGACGAGGACGAGCTCGAGTCGGGATGGCGCCGCGAGGGCGCGTTCTTCGGCGTCTGGACGCTCGCGATGAAGCTCGCCGGCGCCGCCGGGATCGCGATCGCCGGCGTGCTGCTGCCCTGGCTCGGCTACGTGCCCGGCGCGGCGCAGCAGACGCCCGAGGCGATGTGGGCGATGAAGCTCGCCTGGGGGCCGCTGCCGGCGCTGTTCTTCGTCCTCACGATCCTCGTCGTACGGCGCTTCCCGCTGACCCAGGAGCGCGTGCACGAGATCCAGGCCGAGCTGGCAGCGCGGCGTCGGGGGGGCGTACCGGCGTCGGGCGCGCGGTCGCTCGGCGAGTGACTTCCCATCCCTCCGCGAGGCGGGTGCCACGTACGCGGCCGCACTGAGCACCGCACTATCCGGCGACGCCTGCCGCGCGGACGTCAGCTCTTGCCGGTCTGCCCGGTCTGCGCGGACTGTGCGATCTTGGCCCAGGTGTCGCGCAGGGTGACGATGCGGTTGAACACCGGCTTCGCCGGCGTCGCGTCGGGATCGACGGCGAAGTAGCCGAGACGCTCGAACTGGACGCGGCTGCCGGCGTCGGCCGCGGCGACCGACGGCTCGACGCGCGCGTCGGCCACGACCTCGAGCGAGTCGGGGTTCAGGTCGGCGAGGAACGAGCCCGCTTCCTCGGGGTTCTCGCTGCGGAACAGCCGGTCGTAGAGCCGCACCTCGGCCTGCACCGCGTGCGCCGCCGACACCCAGTGGATCGTGCCCTTCACCTTGCGGTTCGCGTCGGGCATGCCGCTCCGCGTCCCCGGGTCGTGCGTGCAGCGCACCTCGACCACCTCGCCGGCGTCGTTCTTCACCACACCGGTGCACTTGACGATGTAGCCGTAGCGCAGCCGCACCTCCGCGCCGGGTGCGAGGCGGAAGAACTTCTTCGGCGGGTCCTCGCGGAAGTCGTCCTGCTCGATCCACAGCTCGCGCGCGAACGGCACCTTGCGCGTGCCCGCCGATGCGTCCTCGGGGTTGTTGACCGCGTCCATCTGCTCGACGCGGCCCTCCTCCCAGCTCTCGATCACGAGCTTCAGCGGCCGCAGCACCGCCATGACGCGCGGGGCCGCGCGGTTCAGCTCGTCGCGGATCGAGAACTCGAGCTGCCCGACGTCGATCGTCGCGTTCTTCTTGGCGAGGCCGATGCGCGCGCAGAAGTCGCGCAGCGCCGCCGGCGGCACGCCGCGCCGCCGCATCCCGGCGAGCGTCGGCATGCGCGGGTCGTCCCAGCCGCTCACGTGGCGGTCGCGCACCAGCTCGAGCAGCTTGCGCTTGCTCATGACGGTGTACGTGAGGTTGAGGCGCGCGAACTCGATCTGCTCGGGGCGGCTCGGCAGCGTGAGGTTCTCGATGCACCAGTCGTAGAGCGGACGGTGGTCCTCGAACTCGAGCGTGCAGATCGAGTGCGTGATGTGCTCGAGCGCGTCGGAGATCGCGTGCGCGAAGTCGTACATCGGATAGATGCACCACGCGTCGCCGGTCCGGTGGTGCTCGACCTTGCGGATGCGGAACAGGGCCGGGTCGCGCAGGTTGATGTTCGGCGACGTCATGTCGATCTTCGCGCGCAGGACGTGCGCGCCGTCGGCGAACTCGCCGGCGCGCATGCGCGCGAAGAGATCGAGGTTCTCCGCGACGCCGCGCTCGCGGTACGGGCTGTTCTTCCCGGGCTCCGTGAGCGTGCCACGCATCGCGCGCAGCTCCTCGGCGGTCGAGCTGTCGATGTAGGCGAGGCGCTTCTCGATCAGCTCGACGGCGCAGTCGTGGATCTTCCCGAAGTAGTCCGACGCGTAGTACTCGCGGTCGGCCCAGTCGAAGCCGAGCCAGCGCACGTCGCGCTTGATCGACTCGACGTACTCGGTGTCTTCCTTCACCGGGTTGGTGTCGTCGAAGCGCAGGTTGCACAGGCCACCGAACTCGCTCGCGATGCCGAAGTTCAGACAGATCGACTTCGCGTGCCCGACGTGGAGGTAGCCGTTCGGCTCGGGCGGGAAGCGCGTGTGAACGCGGCCCTCGTTCTTGCCCTCCGCGCGCTCCGCGGTGACGCGCTGCCGGATGAAGTCGAGGCCGGGGGTTCGGGGGGCAGCGCTTTCTGCGGGGTCGCGGTCGCTCATGGTGCGCGGGATTTTACTGGTCGTCGGCCGAAAAACGAGCGCTCACGCGAGCCGGCCGACCTCCGGATGCCGGCTCGGCGATGGTGCACCCGTCACGGGAGGCGATAGCCGCTCTCCCGAAGCAACACCTTGTCGAACGTGGCCACGTCCTCGGCTCCGGCCTCACGGGCGTGCTCTCGAATGAGATAGTCGGCGAAGTCGCCCTTGCCCGCTTCGTAGGCATCGCGGGCTCGGCGCGCCGCGTCGGGGTTGCGGAAGGTCAAGTGTCGCGCGGCGAGCAGATTCGCCAGATGAGCGGAGATTTCCCCCCGCGGCACGCGATAGGCGGCGTCGAGGACCCAGACCATCTCGCAGAGCACGATGTCGGACACGAACAGATGCCCATCGGCTTCGAGTGCGCGACGGATGAGCGCCGCTGCCAGAGCGGATTGCCGTGCGTCGTCCCGCACCAAGAACCGAACGAGCACGTTTGTGTCGAGCGCGATCAACGCCGCGCGGCCCTGTGGCGTATCGCCGCTTGCATCGCATCGAGGCTCACACCTCGCCGCCGAGGACGGACGCTCCCCTCGAGCGACAGCAAATCCACGGTTTCCGCCTCGACCACCACCACACCGTCCGCTCGCTCACGAAACGCAACCCGATCACCTGGTCCAACACCCAGACGCTGACGGATCGGCTTCGGCAGGGTGATCTGGCCCTTGCTGGTGATGGCGGCGCTCGGCATTCCTTACGAGAGTAGCCCTGTCCTTACATCATGGCAAGGAACGGCTACGTGATCGCGGTCGACCCGGCTCGCTCACGACAGCCGGCCGACCTCCGCCCAGAGGTCGTCGAGGTCGAGGACGAGCCCGTCGCAGCCGGGGATCGCGTCGTGGCGGCCGGGCGATGCGGTGAAGGCGAGCGCGTACGAGCCGTCGTCGCGCAGCGCGAAGATCTCGACGGTGCGCGGCGTCGGATCGACGATCCAGTAGTAACGGATGCCGAAGCGCGCGTACTCCTCGAGCTTCTCGACGCGGTCGCGGCGCTGGTCGCGCGCAGTGCGCGAAACGATCTCGACCGCGACGTACGGCGGCTTCCGCACCAGACCTTCGGCCGGAGGGAGATCGCCCGCGAGGAAGACGCTGAAGTCGAGCTTGCGTCCGAGGCCGGGCGCGAGGCCGTACTTCACGTCGGACGTCGCACGCATGGCGCCGCGCGATCTGGCCCAGGGGCCGAAGGCGTCGGACAGCCAGGGGACGATGACCTCGTGGAGCGCTCCCACGTCCTCTTCCTCGACGAGGACGCCGTCGACCAGCTCGCCCGTGGCGTCCTCGTCGAGCGCCTTCCACTCCTCGAGCGTCATGCGCCCCAAGGCTCGTGACGGTCTCCTCCTCGCCTCGGACATGTCGCCGGCCCTACCACAGCCGACAATGGCAGGGACGGCATTTTACGGCGCCGGCGTCGCCACGATCGTCGGCGTCTCCGGCACCGGACGCTCCCCGAGGATCTCGATCAGATCCCCGTGCTCGAGCTTCTCGTGCGCCAGCAGCCGCTGCGCGAGCGCCTCCAGCCGGTCGCGCTTCCCGGCGAGGATGCGCTTCGCCTCGGCGTAGGCCTCGCTCAGGATCTCGAGCTGCTCCTCGCCGATCTGCTGCTCGATCTCGCCCGAGTGCGGCGCGCTCTGCGGGCCCTGTCCGAGAAATCCGCCCTGGGCGTTGCTCGCGAGCGAAAGGTTCGGGAGCCGCTTCGACATGCCGTAGACGGTCAGCATGTCGCGCGCGATGCGGCTCGCCTTCTCGAGGTCGTCGGACGCCCCCGTCGATATCTCGCCGAACACGGTCTCCTCGGCGGCGCGTCCGCCGAGCAGCGTGCGGATGCGTCCGAGCAGCTCGTCGCGCGACATCAGGAACCGGTCCTCGAGCGGCGCCTGCAGCGTGTAGCCGAGCGCGCCGCGGCCGCGCGGCACGATCGACACCTTCTGCACCGGGTCGGCGTCCAGCGTGAACCAGCCGATCAGCGTGTGCCCGGACTCGTGGTACGCGACGGTGCGGCGTTCCTTCTCGTTGAGCACGCGGTTCTTCTTCTCGAGGCCGCCGATCACACGCTCCATCGCGTCCTGGAAGTCGACCTGCGCGATCTCGTTCGCGCCCCTGCGCGCGGCGAGCAGCGCCGCCTCGTTGCACAGGTTCGCGATGTCCGCGCCGACGAAGCCGACGGTCTGCGCCGCCATGCGGCCAAGGTCCACGTCGGGGCCGAGCGTCAGGCCCTTGCTGTGGATGCGGAAGATCGCGAGGCGCCCCTCGCGGTCGGGACGGTCCACCAGGACTTGACGGTCGAAGCGGCCCGGCCGCAGCAGCGCCGGGTCGAGGACCTCGGGACGGTTCGTGGCACCGATCAGCACGACTCCCGCCTTCCCGTCGAAGCCGTCCATCTCGACGAGGATCTGGTTGAGCGTGTTCTCGCGCTCGTCGAAGCCGGAGGCCGGCATCCCGGGCTGGCCGCGCGACTTCCCGATCGCGTCGAGCTCGTCGATGAAGATGATGCAGGGCGCCTTCTTCTTCGCCTCGGCGAACAGGTCGCGCACGCGCGCTGCACCGACGCCGACGAACATCTCGACGAAGTCCGACCCCGAGAGGCTGAAGAACGGCACGCCGGCTTCACCCGCGATCGCGCGTGCGAGCAGCGTCTTGCCGGTGCCGGGCGGCCCGACCAGCAGCACGCCGGTCGGCAGCTTGGCGCCGAGCCGCGTGTACCTGGCGGGCTCCTTCAGGAACGACACGATCTCGTGGACTTCCTCGACCGCCTCGTCGACGCCGGCGACGTCGGCGAAGCGGACCTTGCTGTTCTCGTCGGCGGCGTAGATCTTCGCCTTGCTCTTGCCGACGCGCAGCGCGCTCGGTCCGCCGCCCATGCGCTGCATGACGAAGCCCCACAGCAGGAACATCGCGCCGAACGGCAGGATCCAGTTGAAGAACAGGTCGCGCAGCCAGTGCGTGTCGAGCTCGGCGCGGAAATCGACGCCGTGCGACTGCAGCGTCGCGACGAGGCCCGGATCGGAGAGGGGGACCACCGTGAACTGGCGCTGGAACGCCTCCTCGCGCTTGCGCTGCTGCTGCTGCGCCTTCTCCTTGACGCCGGTGAACCAGGTCCGGAGGCTCGCGAGGTCGAGACGCCACGGCGTCTTCTTCTCGGGCGGCGTGATGACCTTCGCCGCCTCGTCGTCGGCCGCGCGGGTCGTTGCCCCGGGCGCGGGTGCCGCGGTCCCCCCTGTCGGCGTCGGAGCGGGCGCCGGAGGCGTGGCGACGGGGGTGTTCTCGCCGGCCGGCTTTCCCGCCGCTCCGCCCGCCGCTTCCGCCGCCGGCTTCGTCTCGCCGTAGATCTGGTTCGGCGCGAGGACGACGGTCGCGACCTCGCCCCGCGCCACGCGATCGAGAAACTCGCTGTACGCGATGTCGGGAACCTGAGGTCCCGGGAAGAACACCGAGTCGATCAGCAGGATGAGGCCGAGAACCCAGAGGTAGTAGACGATGGAGAACCGCGCGCGACGTTCCAAGCTTCGCCTCCGACCACCGCGCCGACGCCCGCCCCTCGCTGGCGTCGCGCACGCCGGGCTGGCACCTTAGCCCGCGACCGAGGTCACGCAAGAAAGCTCCGCGCTCCGTCGTGCGGCGCGCGCCGGACCCGGTCGCGAAGGAGACTCCCGTGCCGAACGCCACCGGACCCGCCCCCGCCGACCGCTGCGACGAGACACCCGGCCGCCTCCGGCCAGTCGTCGACCGCGACCGCTGCGAAGGCAAGGAGGCCTGCGTCGAGGTGTGCCCGTACGACGTCCTCGCGATGGGCACGCTGGCGTCCGAGGAGCGACGGGCTCTGTCGTGGCTCGGGTGGTTCAAGTCGCTCGCGCACGGCTGGCGTCAAGCCTACGCCGTCCGCGCCGACCAGTGCCACGCCTGCGGCCTGTGCGTCGAGGCGTGTCCCGAGAAGGCGATCAAGCTCGCCCGGGCCTGAAGCCGCGTCTTGCCGCGCGGAGCGCGCGGCGTCGAACACCACGACCGCGATGCGGATGCAGCGGGTCTTGCGCCGTGGGCTTGCGGCACCCGGCCGCATGGGCGAGACCTGCGACGGGAGGGAAGCACCATGCGTCTCGACAAACCGCGCGTCACCCTGTTGCCCGAGAGCGAGTGGACCGAGTCGGCCCGCGACACGATCGAGCCCACGCGCGGCATGGCCGGCCGCCCGGTCTTGAACATCTTCTCGACGCTCGCCCACCACCCGGAGCTGCTGAAGCGCTGGATGGTCTTCGCGAACCACGTGCTGATGAAGTCGACGCTGCCGCCCCGCGAGCGCGAGATCCTGATCCTGCGCATCGGCTGGCTGTGCCGCGCCGAGTACGAATGGAGCCAGCACGTGCTCATCGGCAAGGCCGCCGGCCTGACCGAAGCGGAGATCGATCGCATCGCCGCGGGCCCCGATGCGCCGGGCTGGAGCGACGACGACACCGCGCTGATCCGCGCCACCGACGAGCTGCACCGCGACGCGTTCATCGGCGACGCGACGTGGGCCGTGCTGGCGAAGAAGTGGTCGGTCCAGCAGCTGATGGACGTCGTGTTCGCGGTGGGCCAGTACAACCTGGTGTCGATGGCGCTGAACACGCTCGGCGTCCAGCTCGACGAGGGCCTGCCGCGCGCGAAGGGGATGAAGTAGGGCCAGGGGCATCTCCACGAGGGGGTACGCGCCCCCTCGCCTCACGTGGCGAAGCCGCGCGGCCCCACCCTCTGCGGTTGCTTCGCTCTGCGCTCGCTCACGCTCGGCCGCGCGCGCTACGCGCGCGGGACGTCGCGCAGCCGCTCCAGACGGGCGAACAGGCTGGAGGTGTCCCAGCGGCCGCCGCCCATGTCCTGCACCTCGCCGTAGAGCTGATCGACGACCGCCGTGACCGGCAGGTGCGCGCCGTTGCGGCGCGCCTCGTCGAGCGCGTAGCCGAGGTCCTTGCGCACCCAGTCGACGGCGAAGCCGTGCTCGAACTGCCCGGCGAGCATCGTCCCGTGGCGGTTCTCCATCTGCCACGACTGCGCCGCCCCCTTCGAGATCACGTCGATCACCGCCTGCGCGTCGAGGCCTGCGGCACGCGCGAAGTGCAGGCCTTCCGCAAGGCCTTCGATCAGGCCCGCGATGCAGATCTGGTTGACCATCTTCGCGAGCTGGCCCGCGCCGGACGGTCCGAGGAGCCGGAACGCCCGCGCATAGCAGGCGACCACCGGCTCCGCGGTGGCGAACGTCGCGGGCTCGCCGCCCGCCATGACGGTGAGGATGCCCTTCTCCGCCCCCTGCTGTCCGCCGGACACCGGTGCATCGAGGAAGCCGACGCCGCGCGCCGCGGCCGCCGCCGCGACCTCGCGCGCCAGCGCCGCCGAGGTCGTCGTGTGGTCGACCAGGGCCGCGCCCGCGGACATCGCGCCGAGGGCGCCGTCGGGGCCGAGCACCACCTCGCGCACGTCCTCGTCGCGTCCGACGCAGGTGAACACCAGCGCCGCGCCGCGCGCCGCGTCCGCCGGAGTGGCGGCGACGCGTCCCGGATTGTCCGCCGCCCAGCGCTCGGCGCGCACACGCGTGCGGTTGAACACCGCGACCTCGTGCCCGCCGGCCGCGAGGTGCCGGGCCATGGGGAAGCCCATCACGCCGAGTCCGAGGAATGCGACCTTCATTCGAGAGTCCTTTCGTCGAGGTTCCGCGACGTCGCATCACCGGCGCGCCAGCCGGAGGCCGCGCGCCGGTACCAGGTCATGCCGGCGACATACCGGCATGACGGCGCTATCGCCGATCGAACGTCACCAGCTCGTGGCCCGCGCGCTTCCGCACGGCGTCGCGCATCTGCTCGCGGCTGGCGCGGCGGCGGGCGCTGACGAGCCCGAACGCCACCCCGACGTCGTTCGGCACGAGCGCCGGGAGGCGACCTGCCCTCTTTCGTTCACGGAGGACGTCCACATTACCTTCTCCTCGCAGTGCTGCCTGACGGTAGGGAACATACCCGGTGGGTCAAGCCATCCAGCCCACGAGCGGCCGTGGGTTTGGAGCATGCACCACGCGGTCGGCCGGACGGGAATCAGGGGTTCAGCCCGCTCGCGAGCGCCTCGATCTGCGCAGACCTTGCCGCTTGCGTGACAAGCCCCCAGCTGACTGGGAGGATCGTCACGGACCGCGCGCGGCGACGAAGTCCGCCGACGTCCGCCCGTTGCGCCCCCGGAGGCTGCCCAGTAGCCTCCGGAGGCGCATGAAGCTCGACCTGACATCGTGGCAGCGCGCCCTGGCGAGCCTCGAACGCGCCATCGCCCGATCGACCGCGGCCCCCGGCGACGACGAGCTGCGTGATGCCGTCATCCAGCGCTTCGAGTCCTCGTGCGAGCTGTCGTGGAAGATGCTGAAGCGTCACCTCGAGCAGGTCGTGCCCGACCCGGGCGCCGTGGATCACTGGTCCTTCCAGGCGCTCATGCGCGAGGCTGCCGAGCGCGGGCTGATCGCCGCCGTCGAGCCGTGGATCGAGTGTCGCCACCAGCGCAACATGACCGCGCACGCCTACGATGAGCACAAGGCGAAGCAGGTCTACGAGAGCAGCCGGGCGTTCATCGCCGACGCGCGAGCCCTGCTCGCCGAGGTGGAGCGGCGCAATGTCGATTGACCTCGCCCCCCACCTGCTGGAGCGCGTTCGCACCATCCTGCACACCCATGTGTCCGACTGCGACGTCTGGGCCTTCGGCTCGCGCGTCGATGCGAAGAGCAAGCCCTTCTCCGACCTGGACCTGGCGGTGATCTCCGAGACCGAGCTGCCGGTCCGCCGTCTCGCGCTGCTCGCCTACGCGTTCGAGGACTCCGACCTGCCCATCAAGGTCGACGTGATCGACTGGCGGTCGGCGTGACCGGCGTTTCGCCAGCGGATCGCCGAGCGTCACGCGATCGTCCAGCGGGCTGAATCGAACCGCTGAGCGCCGGGCCGCGCGCGTCTCCGGGACCGACCGGCTCGGGCGAAGCTCGCAGCGAGACCGCGCGGAGCCGAGCGGGCGCCGATCAAGCCAGAACGGCCTCGCGCATCGGCCTGGCGCTGGGCTCCGGGAGTTCGGCGCCACCGGACAGGATCTGCTCGACCTCCTCCGCGACGAGCTGGCAGAGCGCGCGGTAGGTGTCCTCCTCGGAGGATCCGTGGCACACGCCGCCGAACGGAAAGAGGTCGGGACAGTACCCCACGTATGCTCCGTCGTCGTCCTCCCAGCGAACGAACCTCAGATACCTGTCCTGCGCCTTCATCGGCTGGCCTTTCGCGTTGCGGACCCACACACCGCGCTGCCAGCCGCGCTCACTCCGCCTCGAAGGCGCTGCGCGGCAGGCCCGACTGGCGGATGATCGCCTGCAGCGTCCCGACGCGAATCTCGTCGTGATCCGGGACCGGCACCGTCGTGGTGGTGTCGTCGGCCTTGCGCTGCATCACGACGTGGCTCCCACGGCGACGCACTTCCGTGAAGCCGTGCTGCACGAGGATCGCGCACGCTTCGCGACCCGACAGGACGGGCAGCCTACCCAACCGCGATCTCGAGCCGCGTGACGTACACCTCGCTGTGCAGGCGCCGCTCGACCTCGCTCGCGTCTGCGGTTTCGAAGAACAGCTCGACGGCCTCGGACAGGTTGCGTCGCGCCTCCTCGACGGTGCTCCCCTGGCTCGCGATGTCCAGTTCCGGGCACAGCGCGACGTAGCCGTCGCCCTCGCGGGACAGGATCGCAGTCAGCTCTCTGGTCGCCTTCATGCAGCCGCCCTCCCGGTTGGCCGAACGTAGCCGACGCAGGTCGTCCACGCACGCGCGCCGTCGTCCTCCTCCCAGCGAACGAGCCTCGTTTACCTGTCCTGCGCCTTCATCGGCTGGCCCGTCCGATTGCGTTGCGAACCCTTCGCACGCGCCACGATCGACCGGATGCCACCAGCACGCCCGAGCCGATCGACCTCCGCCACCGCGATCCCGCGCGCCAGCGCCCGCTCGCGGAACTGCGGCGCCAGCCGGCGCGGGAAGCCGCACGTGAGCGCGAACCCGCCGCGCGGGATGCGTGCCGTGCGCAGCCCGAGCACGCGCTCCGCGAGCAGGCGCTGCGGGCCACGGAGCTCGACGAACCCCCCGACGGGGAAGAACACGAGACACCGTGCACCGGCGCGCCGCACCGTCGCCCAGTA